>ERZ773267.42-NODE-42-length-98188-cov-11.870492_pt1 | contig 98188 bp, 108 predicted proteins | sample MGYA00511959_ERZ773267 | MGnify/ENA primary metagenome ERZ773267 (study PRJEB29015, sample SAMEA2738165) | human oral metagenome | biome: human oral; feature: human-associated habitat; material: saliva | place: China | collected 2240 ...
CTAATTTCATTGATGAAATCAACCTTTATTTACTTATATTTCAATCAAGAAAAGAAGAAGCAAAAAGGTTTAAGAAGTGGGTAGCTTCTGAAGTCTTACCATCTATAAGAAAGTATGGTTCTTATTCTTTAGTACCTAAGACATTACCTGAAGCTCTAAGAGCTTACGCTGCTGAAGTAGAAAAGAATATTCTTTTAGAAGAGAAAACAAAACAACAAACCCTTCTCATTGAAGAACTACAACCTAAAGCAGACTATTGCGATGAGATACTTAAAACAACCAATTGCCTTACTGTAAGAGAAATTGCTAAAGATTATGGTATGACTGCTCAAGAGTTTAATAGAAAACTCAATGAGATAGGAATACAATATAAACAAGGTAATACTTGGCTACCGTATGCTCCTTACGCAAGAAGCGGTTATACTAAATCTGAAACAATACTTGCTGAAGATTCTGATACAACTTGTGTACTAAATACTAAATGGACACAGAAAGGTAGATTATTCCTTTATAATAAATTAAAAGAACATGGTGTATTGCCTTTAATGGAACAAGAAGATGAGTAATATAACACTAAATTTCAATCCTGATGTTGTAGAGCTTCTTAAAGAAAACAACATTAATATTAATGATGGTAAACTTGTATTGATTGCTTTATATTTCAATCTAAAACCAACGTTTGTTCCAGACGATTTGAAACATAAAATTTTCAAACTTGGTCTTTTTATATATGATAACCATAGAAAGAAAATTAAATGGAAATTTGATATATTTAATACAGGAGAAATAGATTGGTTAGATGAGTATAGAGATTTATTTCATGTAGTTAATAAGAATAGAAGTGGAAATAAACAAACGGTACTTAATAAACTTAAAAAGTTTATGATTCACTATCCTACAGTAACTAAAGAACAAATCATTAATGCCACTAAACTGTATCTTAGAGAGCAAAACCCTACCTATGTAATGGATAGTGGGTATTTCATAGAGAAAAATGGAAATTCTAAGATATTAGAATATCTCAATAGATTAGATAAAGAAAAAGAAGTAACAACATTTGATAATGGATTCATATAATGGATGCAAGAAAAGAATTTGAATTAGAGCTTAAAGCAAGAGGTTTGCAGCTTTCTAAACAAGAGGTTGATAAACTCATGGAACTTGCTGTAAGACAAAGGAGCTATGAAAGAGCTAACCCTGTCCTAAAAAAAGAAAAACACTTTCATTACTTTGTCCTTGCAATGGCGTACATAGGAGCTTGTGAGAAACTTGCAGAATATCTCAATGAAAGTGACCTTGTAAAATTCCTTATGAGAAATAGATTAAACAAAGCTAAATATCTCGGTAAGGAACTAAAAGAAGAATTTGCAAAGGTATATGCAAAAGAACCAGCATTAGTAACGGCCTTTGAACAATATGTCACTGACTTTGAAGATATAATATTTGTTCATCTCTGCACTATAAATAACGAAATGAGAGGTGAGAAAACTGTGTACGATACAGATAATAATGTTTACAAAAGTGGTAAAGAATGAAAAAAATAATAATTATAGAACAAATACCTAATAGCAAAGGTAAAATAACTCCTTTATATAGAGGAGAAATATACGTAGATAAAGATAAAGTCAATGAAACTATTGAAGACTTTAAGAAAATGTTTAACTCAGAACCTCATTTCAAAAACTATACTTGCTTTGAGGTAGTAAAAGAAGAGCAATCATGAATTATTTTGAATACAATGGTATAAAAATAGAAACTAAATTTAAACTATCTGATGAACAAGACAGTGCATTAAAAAGACTTATAGATAAAGTATGTGATGATGATATAGTGCCTATAACTCTCAGTGGGTCTGCGGGTTGTGGTAAGTCGAGCTTGATAAAATATCTTGAAATATATCTAAACAATAGGTCTCCAAGATATTATAATTTTATTTATGCAGCACCAACTCATGCGGCTACTGTCTATTTAGGTCTTAATCTTGGATATTTACCTTTTACAATTCAAAGTATTGTGATAAACAAATATGACAATAAACTAAGAGAATGGGTAAAAACTTTTAGTAGTAAGTTCTTAAACTCCTTAGATTTTACAATGAAAAGTGTCCTTGTAGTAGATGAAGCTTCTATGTTATCTTGTGAAGAAGTAATGGTGCTTCAAATACTTTCTCAGAAACAAAATGTACAACTTGTGTTCTTAGGAGATAAAGCTCAACTGCCTGAAATAACAACAAAGAAACATAAAAATATATCTGATGTATTTACAAAATTTGAACAAGTAAATCTAACAAAAGTACATAGAACAAATGATGATGATATACTTAAAGTTCTTACGGAAATAAGAACTAATCCTGACGGTATATTACCTGTAACTACTAATACTGATAGATTAAAGTATTATGATAAAAATCAGTCTAAAGATTTTTACGACAAATTTATTGAAAAATTCAATGATAATAATCAGGGTACAGTACTTATAAGCTATACTAATAACTTTGTAAAAGAGTTTAATAAGAAAGTTAGAAAAGATGTTTTTGGTAATGATACAGACGGTTTAAATATCAATGAAATTATAGTTGGCTATGGAGGTTATAACAATAAACAAGTTAATGGATATAATCTTGCTAATTCAATAAAGTATAAAGTAACTGAGATTGAGGAAAAAGAAACTTTTGTTATTATTAAAGGCTATTCAGATGTTGTTGATAAGATAGACCCAAATATAGCAATGATGAGGACTAATTACTTACCTTTATCAGAACATGATAGTATAATTATAGATAAGTATAACAATCTTGAAGTGTTTGAAAAAAACAATCAAACAGTTTCTGCTATATTCCGACAACTATACCAACTAAAAGAGATAGTTCTAAAAAACAATAAGTGGTTAGATTATTTCAAAGCTGTTGAAAAAGTTACTTACAATCTTAAAAGTATTGATTTAGGCTCTGCTTATATCTACATACCTGAAGAAGATAAAATGTTTCTTTTTGATAATAACAATGAAATTCATAGAAATGTAAAAAAGAAATTTCCTGAACTATACATTGATAAAGGAATTGATTATGGCTATGCTATAACTATTCATAAATCACAAGGTGCTACCTATGAAAATGTATTTTTCAATGCTATGTCTACTGAGAATAATACAAGTAAAATATATGAGTTTGATGAAGTAGTAGGTACTGAAGGTAATGCTCTAAACTATGTTGGCATGAGCAGAGCATCTAAAGAGTTACATGTTCTACATGGAAACAAAATAAAAACTGTATGATTGATGGGGAAGACTTTTTAGTCTTCCCCATTTTTTTTACCTTTGCACAAAAATTAAACATGGCAAATCCTAAAAACTTACTTATAGCTGTATCAGGAGGTAGAAGCTCTGCTCTAATGGCACGCCACATACAAACACACCCTAAATATGAATTTTGTAATAAATTATACGTGTTCTGTAATACAGGTATGGAAAGACCTGAAACATTTGAATTTCTCAAAAATATAGTAGATATTTGGGGTATCCCTCTTACTATGATAGAAGGAGATTATTCTAAGCAAAAAATAGGTTATAAAATTGTTGATTTTAATACGGCTGATATGGAAGCTAAAGTGTTTAAAGAAATGATTAAACACAAAACTACTTATACAGTATACAAAAGTGTTCCTAATATATCAGCTCCTTATTGTTCAAGTAATATGAAAGCTAAAGTATCTAAAGCACTTGCCGATGAAGTCTTTAGACCTAATAATTACGTTACAGCAATAGGATTTAGAAAAGAGGATATGCCAAGAAGAATAACTTTTGCTGAGATAAAAGAAGATAAAAAAAGAATATTTCCATTACTTACCGATTTTAATCCAATTATAGGACTTAAAGAACTTGATGAATTTTACAATAATAACCCTTTTAAATTGAAGATAAATTCTAACTTGGGTAATTGTGAGTTGTGTTGGAAAAAGTCTCAAAAAAACCTTGTAGAAAACATTAAATACGGCACAAGATTCATAGATTGGTTCAAAGATATAGAAAAAGAATATAATTCAACAATGTTTAGAGAAAGAAAAAGTATAGAAGATTTAGTTGAGATGGCTAAGCAAGATACTTGCTCTTTCAAAGAAGAAGATTCAGACGGTTGTGTTTGTACATTTTAGGTTTAAGTATTAATTAAAAAGGTTAGTGATTTCTCACTAACCTTTCTTTTTTTTACTTTATTAAACCTTTATCTTTATAACCTTTCAAAGCTCTTTGATATTTATCCTCTCTCTTATCATTCTTACTAATCTTACCAAAGACTTCTGTCATTCTCTTATTTACAGCATACTTTAATTTATCATCAGTCCAACCAGTGTTAGTTTCCTTCAACTGTTCTTTTAATTCTGCTCTATATTCTTTTCTTGCAGCATATATTTCTTTATAAGCAGCTTCTTCATTTGACATAAACATAGAGCTTTTCACATACCAAGGTTTTTTATCATATACATCTTTTTGTAAGAAAGGTAAGGCTCCTTCAGTAATATACTTACTAAAAGTTCTTGGAGTAGGGGTTAACTGTGTAAAAATAGTTTCTCCCATTTTACCAAACTCTCTATTATACAAAAGTTTAGCTACTTTTATAACATTACCAAAATATCTTAATACAGGCATTTTTGATTGCTCCTCAACAAATAATAATGGGTCTTGAAATATTCTATAGTTATTTACAGTATTGTTTATTTCATTTATAAGATAATTTCTAAAAGTTGCTTCATCATCGTCATCATCATCAGCCCATTCTCCAACCAATTTAGCAACTGTCATACCTATGAGAATGAAGTTTAACTGTATTGCAATTTCCTTTGCTGTAGCTCTTATACCCCCAATCTGTTCAGGAGTAAGTGTCCCTTGAGGAACAAAACCATCCCACTCTCTTTTTAATAATTTTCTATCTAAAACAAATTCAAAAGGTAAGTTTATAGAATTAATCACAACACTCTTAGCAAAAGAAGCCATTTGACCTACATTTAAGATTCGTTGCTTTGTATTACTCTTATTCTTAAAGCTTTTATACAAACTCCATAAAGTAAGTCCTGCCATAGTACCTCCTATTACAGTAGCACTAATCGGGCCGAGACCTAATGAAATACCTGTTTGAATAGCTGTAGCAGGTAATAAGGCAGAAGGATTATCAATAACATGTCTATATCTACCTCTCATATTCTTCTTACCTGTAATAGTATTTATACCCTCTCCTGAAGCAAACCTTTGTTGAGCATGGTTAGCAAACCATCTTTTGAAAAGCAATATACTCTTTGTTACAGGATTCTTAGAAATCAGTACTGTATCTAATTTCTCATAATTACCTTGTGTTGAAGATACAGCAAGTTGAGCTTGAGATTTGGCTACAAACATTGAATTATTTGATAGATTTACTCTATCTATTTTAAATTCCTCCCAGTTTCTTATATTTTCCTCTGTTCTATAAGCATCTTTTAATACCAATCTACCATCTTTCAAGTCATATATAGTAAATTCCTGTTTGTCTAAATTAAACACAGGTTCCATCTCACCAGTCTCTTTGTTTAATATTTTCATATCTCCTAATACTGATAGAACAGCCCCTCCTTGATTCTTAAACTCTGGTAAAGCTATAGACCATGCATAAACTAAATCTTCCAAATGATTTAATCCATAGTTAGTATCTCCAACGTTCTTTTCTAATACGTCTTTTCTATCTTGAATAATGTTTAATCTCTCAAATAAAACAAGTGCTTTGTGTATTTCAGTAAACTTTTTGTTAGCTGTAGGACTTATTCTTCCATATTTAGAAGCCATTTTTATTGTATTGGCAAAAGATAAAAATCTATCAGCTTTTAAGTAATTTCCAGGTGTCCAATACTCTCCTGTCTCATCATTTACTAAGTTAGTTAAATGTCCTTCTGTTCTATTTCTAACACCTCCAGCTGGACTAAATGCCATACTACTTGCAATCATAGTCTTCATAACACCACTAATGATACCAGCACCTGTTAAGTCAAGTCCTAAACTCTCTAATTGATTCTCTATGTCTTTTTTAAAGGCCTTTTCAAAGACTTCTTCGGTAATTATTACTTCAGTATCTCCTTGTACGGCTGTAGTCTCCCATTTTCCATTAATTTTCAATCTCTGAAATCTAACACCATCAACTACAAAAGAGTACTCCCTCTCTTTATTATAACCTTTCTCATACAATTCTTTTAGCAAACCATATACTTTCTTTTCAGATTTAGTGAGCATTTTTGGCGTATTTTCGTCAAAGAAAAAGTTTATCAAAGGAGTTTTAGAAGCTTTCTTGAAAGTCTGTTTAACTAATTCTTTTCCTGATAGTTTTACACCTTCCCAATCTCTTTCCTTTGTAGCAATAGTCTTATTTTTGATAACTACATTGATATAGTTCTGTAGCTTCTCTATAGCATTAGTTCTTACTTTACCATTCTCATCTTTTATTTTTTTGAAAAACTCTAATAATAAGTCAGCAACAGGAGCTGTTTGTGTTCTTGCTCTTTGAAGAGCTGTTTGGTCAAGTAAAGCATTTGTTATGAGTAACAAGTCATCAGAATAATTTCTTAGAATTTCCTCTGTGGCTAAGTCATGTATTACTTCATTTATATCTGTATTAGAACTAAAATTAAGGCCTATTTCTTTAGCCCTCTTTCTAACTTCAGCTTCTGACATTGAATTAAATACTTTCTTCAATTTTCGTATCTCAGATTTAGTTCTATCCGTATAATTAGATACAACACCCTCTTCAGTTTCTGTGTCTATAGTATTTTGATAAAACCACTTTTTCATTAGGTTCAATCCCTCACCAGCAAGTACTTTACCTTTAACTAAGATATTCTTCTTACCAGCCATGAGTTCTGCTATAGATTTATCAAACTTACCGAAAGACATTCCATACAATTCATAGGTAGGATTGATATAATTGGTATATGCTTCCTTTATCTCTTTCCAAAAATTAAATGCAGCATCATCTGATAGTATATTATCTCTAAACTCCTTAGAGTAATATCCTGTCTCTTCATAAATTTCCTTTCCTGTTACAGGGTGATAACCAACTACTTTCTTTTCTTTAGGTATAAATGCGATATTCCCTACAAAAGGTAGTGCGGACTTCTGTTCACCTGTTTCTACATCATTGTAATAAATTATTCTTGTATTGCCTTCAAAATAGTTCTCTATAAAGACAAAAGGGTTATTTCTAATAGCAATCTCTTGTTTCTGACTGTTAGTAAGATTACTATCTAAATTGGTTATCATAGAGTTATACTTCTCTAAGTTCTCAAAAACCTTATCCAATATAATGTCATAAACTTTACCGAGACGCCTTTTCAACTCTTTCTCATAAGTGTCCATCTCGGCATCAGAAAACTTGAAGTGATTGCTGTAGATTGAACCATACATATTCTTTACAGCCTTTAGCTTTCTAAAGTCTATCACATCTGTATTCTCATCTAACCAATTTAATTTGGCATTCTGTCTTTGTGTATAAGACTTTAAATTAGGATTACTCTCAAAACTATAAAACTTCTTTAAAGCATCACGGAACTTAGTAGATGTATAGTCTATTATATTTCCTGTCAAAGCTCCTGATGCACTTCTTTCAAAGAAAGGTTTGAAACTTTTATTCTTTAGTTTCAAGAAAGCATCTCTCATTCTAACTTTTAAGTCATAAGCTTTATTTTCTTCTTCATAGTTATAAGTCTCCATATAAGACTTTATAACCTGTGGTATAGCAGTATCATAATTATTTGATACACCAGTACCTAAAAAGTATTTATCCCATATATCAATATCTGATTTAGCTTCTAATACGCTTTTTATATCTTCTTCAGAAAGATTGGAGTTCTTCAAAACACTGTTATAAAAATTTATATCACCAGCCAACAACTCCTTAGCAATGTCATCTAATTTATTGTAATACTTCTGTGTAAGTACCCTAATCGCCTTTACTAATTGTCCATATAATGGATGTTGAGAATTTGCTATATTATAGTTAGAAGAAGGCGTATTATCATCAAATTTTAAACCATTTACAAACTCAAATATAAAATCTAACCTCTCTTTGAAATTCTCCAAATCTACCCTATCTATGTTATCCAAAGAGTTGTGCATATACTTCACAGTATTTAGAATAACAAAATAAAGATTATCTTCTTCCTCTTTTTCAAGTATAGCAAGGTCATTTTCAAGACCTGATTTAATCAAATAGAGTTTAGAAATGTTTCTGTTAATCTCATCAGTATCTTTAGTTCTATCCTTTCTGTCTTTAGTCAATTTCACAATAGCTGATTCAGTCTCTTTTAGAACTTGTCTTTTGAAGTTTCTAAATTCAGCAAAGCTATCAGTGACAGGAGGCTTTACTTTTTTATTAAACTCTTGATACCTTGAAGGAGCAATATCATCAAAGAATACAACATTTTCATTGTTTAAGTTAGGATTAAAAATATCTAATTCTTGGTCTATTGTTTTCTCTTCAGGAATAACTTTTACTCTTAACATCTCGTTGAGACTACTGTAGATAGAGGGAGCTATGTTTTCATCAGTTATATCTTCATCTATAGTAGGACTTTCTTCTTGTTTAACAGCAAACAATACAATTTGATTATCGGTTAAAACACTTTGACCCAATTGCACACTTGGATTCTTCTTTACAAAATCAATGAGCAGATTTGCTATAGAAGCTATTTCAGGGGTCATATTCTCATTGTTTGGCAATACAATTCCTTTACCATTCAAGATAGTAGCTATCACATCACCAGGGAATAACTTACCCTTGTACTCAGACAGATAAATCATATTAGGGTTATCTTCATCTCCTTCTAATACTGTTGATAGTTCTTTACTTACATAAACATTAGAATTAGCAGTTTCTATAACACTACTTTCATGGCCTATTACATCACTATCTACAGCAATAACATTCTTATATTTCTTGTCTTTTACTTCATTAGGTGTTTTAGCATAAGCATAGTTTACTTTATCACCATTCTTAGGTGAGTTCAAGAACTTAATATTCTTATTCTTCTTCTCGAACTTATCTATCTTATTCAAATCTTCATCTTCATAGGTCTTTGAGAATATATTATAATCTTGTGTATCACTCTTATAAAAATGTACCTTACTTTTTTCTCCCTTTTCATCAGTAAGCTCTAATTCATAAAAATCAACACCGTCTTTATTTAAAGGAATAACTTTATTTACTTTATAATCAGTGTTATTTATATGTATTAAATCTCCTTTATAGAAATCTTCCATGATAGTTGGTTCACCAAATAAAGAAAACCTAACCTCATGGTTTCTTAAATCTCTATTGTATTCACTTGTTACTATGACACTTTTTCCAATAGAAGCATTCTTAAAGTTATTTACTACTTTTTCTTTATGTTGGTCATTTCCTTGATCAAAGGCTATTTTTTGGCCTGAATTACTGTTATCCTTATAACTAAATCGCCCATTATTCTTTATAAAAGAGTCCTCTTCTTCAAAAGCAGTATATTCATAATCATCATCAAATTCCTTAAATGTTTCATTCCTTTTTGAGAACTCATCAAGATTGTCGTATTCATTAATCAAATAATATAATACTTCACCATAAGGAATATCATCTTTAGTAGTAACTTTAATAGGCTTTCCTTTTAACTCAGTAAAATCTTTTCCTCTTAGAATAGAAGTTTTGAAATCAGGGTCAAATACAAATCTATTTACAAGATACGCTATTTTGCCGTCTCTATCTTGACCATAATAGTCAGACTTAACAGAACTTAAATCAACATCAATACTATCTCTTTCATTAGAATTAGTTACCTTATCAGAGAAAGTTTTAGATTGTACTGCTTTTAGAATTTGTTTTACTTCACTACTATCACCAAATAAATCCATGTTATATTTCTTGTCATCAAGCAATAATCCAATCAACTTATTCTCATAGGTCTTTCTTTCTTTGTAGTTAGTTAGGTTACTACTACTTAATTCTACAAGATTTTCTTCTTTAAGTAATGAAAACACCTCTGCATCATCAACTCTCTTAAAAGTTTTAGTATCATTATTAAACCTATAGAACTCATTAGTTTCCTTATCATAAACAAGGGTATCTAATTTTAGTACTTCACTTGATAATTGAAAGATTCTTCTATCGGCTTCATTAGAGAATTTTGCAGGAAAGCCCTCTTTATCTCTTGAGAAATCCCCTATTATAATTGTTCTCTTTAACTTCTTATCTCCTTCTTTTCTCACTCCATAAACTAACTTCAAATAGTTATTTACTAATCTTACCTCGTCTTCCTTAGCAAAATCTGTCTTGAAATTAAGAATGTCTTTTAATTCATTTATGATACCTTCTTTAGTCTGATTCCCAACATAGTTACCATCTCTATCAAATGAAGGCATATTGGTTTGACCATTTATATCAACATGATAACCATTCTCAGTTCGCATGTGATTTTTAGAGAACAGTCTACCTAATATAGACTGTTCTCCAGATTCAATCACTGTTTTATTTTTTAAGTCACTTGTTTTTGTATAAGCAACATCTAATAAACTCAATAAATTTAAAAAAGTATCCTCTCTGTACTTTTTTCCTTTAAATATAATGATACAATTACTCATTATTCACACTCTTTTATTATTAAACCTTTTTCTAATAAACTTTCAAATTGTTCCTCAGCAGGAGCATTAATTTCTTTCATAGTATTATATAAATCCTCAAAATATTTTTCAGATTGCAAATATAGTAAATAATCTGAATTTGTCATATTCTCAACCTCATTTAAAGCGGCCATGTCTTTTCTACTGTCCATTAAATAAGCATTCTCAATAAGATTTCTATTCTTTATCTCATCATCTGTTTTCTTATTTAACATGTCAAATACTGTATTCTCAGTTACTTCAGAATAAGTTGAACCAGTTATATATCTAAGAGCATTGACTATAGCTTTTACAAACCTTTTCCAGAGAGTTTCTTTACCTATTTTTGCATTATTTAGCTTGTCTTTAAACTCATCAGACATCATAGCACCAGCTACAAATTCTTCAATATTATTCATATAATAATGACCTTGCAATTCCTTTGCTTCTTTAGCCTGATTATATAGAGTAACTAAATTATGTGCATATAAAGGAGCCTGTGATGGATTCTTTAAATAAGCAAAACCTGTCTTAGTATTCATTTCAATATGTTCTGCCATATCATGTACTGTGACAGCGTGTACTACCTCTTCCATTACGAGGTTTGATATGTACTCCATTGCAGACATTCCTTTAGGCATTGAACCAAAAGCAAATCTATCTATGACAACTTCCTTGTTTACCTTATCATAGTAAGCAGGATATCTTTTAACTACAGTATTTCCTTTAGCATCAGTATATTCTCTTACAGCATCTTTTACTACAACTCTTACATTATTCTTTCTAACAAAAGGCATTAACTTCTCAGCAATAGCTTTATGTTTAAAGTTTCCTGAAGCTATTAGGTTATCCAATAAATCAACAGCTTTCTGACTTTCATGTAAGAAATGAAGAACGCTCTTGCCATCTACTTCTCTTGCACTAATTAGCTTTCTTACTTTGTTCATACCACTGGTTGCTCTAAGGTCTGTAGTAACACTTCTCTTATCAGCAATCTCCATATTATAGTCATTGAAACCAAAGTAACCTAATGTGTCAATTCTCCTATATCGTCTGTTTTTGTCATCTAATTCAAACAATACATATCTATCTTGAGATTTATCATTAATGTTTAATATGTAAGCATATTTAGGTAGGTCTTCAACGTTAGCATCTTTTTTCAAAAGTACTATATCTATTGAATCAACATGTATAGGGTCAACTCCATCACCTAATTCATCAAACTTAGCATATCTATAAGAACCATCCTGTCTAACTGACCTTAATCCGTATTCTTCTATCTTTGAAGCTAACCTCATAATACGAGTTGTTCTATGAGGATTATGCTGGAAATACTGTCTTATAAACACTTCAGGATTTATCTTATCCATTACTCTACGTAAATTCTCATTCACACCCATTGTTGTAAAGTACTTCTGAGGTATGAATTTTCTAATACCTATAGCTTCACTATTTCTACCAAACATTGCATATTCAACTAATTGTTGAGCTATGACTCTTGGAGTGTAAGGAATACCATTGAAAGTACCTAAATATGTAGTGTTGTCATTCAATAGAGAATAGAAACTATCTTTCATTTTCTCATTGACATCTACATAATTATTCTGCTTATTATAAGTAATTAATGATGGTCTACCGTTTAAGAAAACACTAAATTTTAAACTATTAAGCAACTCATTACTTTCAAAGAAAGCTCTCAATCTTTGATTGCCGCTGTTCTTTATCTTTCTAAGGATATTAGCTAAAGATGTGTTATCAGCAGTATCAAAGAATAGACTTCTCTTTACTGCTTCAATATTTGTACCTTCTTTAAACAAAGGAGAAGAACTATAAACAAAGTCTCTTAACTCATTTATAATCTCATATTTCTGCTTAATCTTTTGCTTTCCATACTCTTCACCACTACTTTGCTCCATGATAGTATTCACTATCGTTTGTATTTTCTCATCTTCATAAGGAAATACTTTCTCCATCAAAGCCTTAGAAGTAGTTACAGTTTGTATTAAGTGCATACCCTCAGAAGTGGTAGGCTTCACATAATAATCACCAATATTGTAATATCCTTCATATACAGCTTGATTATTGAAAGGAACGCTGTTACTATTCAATTTATCAGCTATAAAAGAAGGAAAATCTTCTGCTTTTACAAACTCACCTATAAGTTCTCTAAGATTATATATGTCAGTCTCATCAACTCTATTTAGCTTATCAAGAACATCGATAGTATTGAAATAAGAAATACCTAAACCATCACTAAGATTCATCATATTGGTAAATCCAGTAAGAGAATTGTTTTCTTTTTCCATCATTAGGAATAATTTCAATACTGCTATCTGTGTCTCAGCATTAGAACCTTCCTCTGTAAGGTTGTAATACAATTCTTCTGCTGTAAGCTTTGATGTATACTGATTTAATAAAGCATCTGGATTATAAGACTCTTCAGATTCGTTTTCACCTTTTGGATTTTTAAGGACATTTTTTTCATCTATTTTATTAGAATTACCTTTTACAGCCTTATAATTCTTTACTATCTCATGACCTTCACCTAATTTCTCAAATTGCTCGGCAAATAGTTTATGTATTATATCAGCCTTAGTCATATCCTTATCCTCTATCACAGAGTTGTTTTGTTCCATCATCTCAACATATTTCTTTATAATAGGTTGAGATATTAACAATGAAGGTAGGTTTATATGTGTAGTTGATACATCTACATCTTTACCCTCTTCAAACTCTTTCTGAAGAGTAGAAGCTTTCTTTAGAAGAACTCTTTTCCCTTCAGCATCTGTAGTATATTCATCTCTGAATATATGTACACTACCATCTTTAAGTTTAGTATAATGGAACTCAGCATTTACAAAACCTCGTCTACCGAAATGTATAAAGGCATTGATAGTGTATATATTCTCATTTCTTAAATACATTACACCAGCTTTAACGTTATCCACAGCAGAGTTTTGGTTTTCTGCATTAAAGTTTGATATGGTTGTTGTACCTGATAAATCATTTGTAAGACCTAATTTACCTGATGAAATTAGACCTCCTATATTGATACTTCTATTGAATCCTACTTTCTTTTTATTAGGCAATCTTTCCAATATAGCCTGTAACACAACAGCAGATGAGTGAATAGCAGTTGCTGTCTTACCTGAAGCACCTGATTTCATTTGGTCTCTTTGGTAGCTATCAGAGTTTAATGAGAAGTATTTCTTATCATCTTCATTAATACTATCTTTATTTACAGCATCAGATATAATATCAACAGCTTGTTGAGCTTGTTCAAATGATAATATCTGATTTATCTTTTGCTGCAAATTAGTATCAGTATTTAGATAAACAGATTTATAAATGTTTATCATTTCATTCTCCAATACTTTTAACTCAAATGCTTCAACTGCTTTTTGTGTTGGATTCTTACGCCCTTTTAAAGCTACATTCTCTCCTGAATGAATTAAATTTCTAAGATTAGTACGAAGAGTTTTTAATTGCTTCTTATCTAAATTTAATTCTCTTAAAATCTCATTCAATCTCATGAAATTACTTTCATAATTCTCTGATATAGCCTTTGAATAATTGGCAAAGTTATTAGCAGCATTCTTTATATTGCTATCAGAACCTTCTTCAAAAGTTAAAAGTAAATCTATAATATCATTTTTAATAGAATCCTCTTCTTCTTTTGAAAGCTCATCATATTGTATTCCTTCTATGTTACCTTCATGATAATCTCTTCTTTCTCTTAATTCTTCTATTTCCTCAGCTAATTCTCTTATTTCACTCTTTAGAGTATTAACTACTTCTGCATCATAAAACAGGCTGTTATAATCACTATAATTGATTTTCTTGATTTGACCTTGTTTGTTGATAAAATAATTCAATTTATATATCATACGCTTATCCACGTCAAAGTCTTCACCAAACTGTTTAGTATGTTCTTTAGGAACTACTACTAAGTCTCCAGCTTCTTCAGGTAAGAAACCAACTACTCTTACAATAGCACCCGATTGATGAGATGAGGTAGGAATACGGAATGAGAAGTGTTGTAACAACTCAGGGTCTATCATATCCATTCTTAGAACCCTATAGCCATCTTCATCTATATAACTATATTTCTCATCTGTAAGATCTATAAGCTCATAAGAACCATCTGCTTTTTGTTTTCTGAATTTACTCTGAATAAGTATCTCAGATTCTTTTAGTTTCTTCTCTGTTCTACCTTGATTATTTCTTTCAGCTTCTTCTAAAATAGCTTGTTCGTATTTAGCTTTAGTTTCATCAACATCTGTTCTATAAATGTACTTATCTAAATCATTATTTAAATAACTTTCAAAGTCATCTCTATTTTCATCAGATACATAGTAACCAAGTTCCTCTAACTTACTTAGCTTATTCTTTTCACCCTTTAATGATTCAAGAGCTTTTCTAAATTCATCTATGTCCTTACCTTTTATTTTTGAGAACTTGTTACCTTTCTTGTTTTTTCTTAGAATATCTATAGAATCAACCCTCTCAGCTATTTCTTCTATACTTTTTTTGCCTTCTTCTATTCTCTTAGCTACTGCTTCATTAGGAATGAATTTGAAGTCAAAATGAGTACCTTTAAGCTGTCCTTTACGACTTGTATCTAACCAAACAACTCTTGACTTAATACTATCTGATAATTCATTTATACCAACAAATTCAAAACCTTCAGAAGAGCCTACGACATGGGCATTTCCTGGAAGCTTTAGTTTAGTCATTCTATTATTGACAATAGCCATCAATACTTGTTCAAATTTATTAGAGTAAGTAGATAACCATATAGGAGAATTAAAGAAACTCTTTCCTCCTTCTTGTATTACTTCAATAACCTCTAATAAATCTTCAGGTAAATCTCTTGCTTCAATCTCTTCTTTTAATATCTTACTCAATTTCTCGTAAGATTTTTCGGGGTCTAACATCTCTAAAGTAGAACTATCAATGCCCAAATTTGAAAGAAGTCTTTCCCTTAATAGACTTGTATATTTATGGTCAAGAACCTTCTTTATTTCAGCTAATTCTTCTCCTGTTATAAATTGTCTGCTACTTTCTTTCAACTGATAACCTAATGAGTTTAGAAAGTCAGGTGAGAACAAATTAGGAAATATACTATTCTTATTATGAGCAACATCATTAGATAATATCAATTTCCAAATCTGATAACCCATACGTATATAGTCTTCCATACCATGAGCCAAAGCTTCCTCTGTATGGTAAGGTACATCTTGCTGTATTCTAAAGTATTCTCTATCAAGAGTCATCATAGATTCCTTAAGTATACCTTCACCGTTCTCATTGTATAATGTATCTACACTGTTATTATAGAAATGGTCTACAGTAAGTCCTGAGCTAATAGCCCCTACCTTATTAGCTGTTTGATAAGAAATACGTACATTCTTACCTTCAACTGCTTGAACTCTTTCAAGAGCTATCCTTATTTTATCTATCTTCTGACCTGCTGTAATCTGTGGTAACAGAGGAAAAGAAGATGATTTGATATACATAATCCTATTTACACCATCAGTATCAAAGTTATTACCTGTATAAACTGGTTTAATAGGCTGCATAACAAATTTCAACTCTTCCTTATTAAGTTGATTTTCAGGCAATAATCTATCTTCCTCTTTCAAGTTATCCCAAGCACTAAGCTTTTTATAAGCACTTTCATACAAGGCTTTATCTTCATTAGATAACCTACCCTGTCTCCATATAACTTCCATGTGTTCTTTCCATGTAGTATACTCCTGAGCATCAGTACCTTCTATCTCAAAATAACCTTCTATTTCAGGGTTAAGTTTCTTTAAGGTTTTAATGGCAGCTTCTCTTCTCTCTAATAAGCTTGGATTATTACCTTCCTTATGATTTATAAGAGCTTCAATTAAATGAGGATTGTTGTAATTGTCAGAATTAATACGATTTATTTCTGAATCAACAGTATTTAATTCTTTCAAAGCTTTCTTGTTTTCTTCTGATACATGACCATAAAACTGTCTTATATAACTTTCTGATACTTCTGAAACAGACACAGGGTCATTTAGGAATATCTGTATATACTTATCACCCTTACTATTAGCCAAAAGGTTACCAGGGGCTATAAACATAGCTTGACGTTTGGTATTATTCATACCAATAAGTTTAACCAATTTATAGTAATCAACAACTTTTTCTCCTGATTCAGTCTTCTTAGTATATTTACTTGATGATGGTGCATATAAAGCAGGGTCTCCTGTTATAGTCCTATTTAAAGTCTCATTATGTAAGAATTGAGCTGTAACGAAATTCAAAGCCAGCAACTGCAAAGATTTTAAATCTGTACCTTCTATCTCATTTGTAACTCTATTCTTATCTAAATACAAGGAAGAAACCTTCTTAGCTTTTAGATTCTTATCAATAAGACCGTAGTCAAAGAACTCTCCTGTGTTATTAGCAATATCTATTTTCTTCTTCATTTCATAATTAAGGTAATCCATAATTACTTTCTTAGATTCCTCTAATACCTTTTCTCTAAGAGCAAGAACTAAACCATCTTTTCCATTGGCTTTCTTAATTACATCATGCACATTATACAACTTACCTCTAAATTCAATTTCTATCTCATTCAAGCCAACAATAGAAGTAAAATATTTAGCGGCATCATTATAACCTTTAATATTAGTAGAGTTTCTATAAGTTTGTATGATTCTATCAAATTCAGAGCCTACCACTTGCTCTGCTATAAACTCTAATACATCATCCTTTAGACCAACACTGCCTGCTATCTCATAATCAATATGTTTTCCTGTAATATTTAAAGTGGGTACATTATATACAAGCATTTGACCCTTATCTGATATAGCAGGGTTAAACATCTTTATAGTCCTAAACTCTATATTACTATCATATACTTCTGAGGTATAAGCATTATTCAATGCTGAAAACAAACCTAACTGTAATACTAAGGCATCTGATTTAGACAATTGGTCTACTTTAAGCTTATCTAAGTTAGTTACTTTTACTACTTCATCTTTAATGGCTTCCAAAGAAACAAAATCAACACCTAAATCCCTTGCTATCTTAGGATTAGTCATTAACATGTGAATCAAGTAGTTGTTTCTTGAATAAGGTGTCTTTAATAGCTTTTCAACAAATTCATTGTGATAGTTGCCTTCTTCATCATAATAACCCTCTTTTAGCTTGGCTATATTCTGATAAGATACCATCTTTTGAACAGTACCTTGTATGGTTTTCTCACCTACTCTAAAAGAAGAATCTACAGAAAGGTCATTCAATTCAACTTCCTTCTCAACAATTTTCTTTATACTTTGTGTTATTTTCTTGAATATATCATTCTTTTCATTTAACACAACATCTTTCTTAGCAGCTGCAAAAGCTCCATTTAGAAGATTAAATAAAGAAGCTTGTCCAACTAATTTAAATTCTTTACTATCATACAGTTCTTCAATAGTATTAGCACTTACATCTATACCTAATTCATTTAAGAAGCCTACAATAGCTGCTATTAGTTTAGTCTTTTCTTCACCTTCTTTATTCAACTGACTATTGTTCATAAGCTCTTTAGTAACTTGCATATAAGCATCAATAGTCTCTGTATTATACTTCACTTCTCCATTTTCTACAAGAAATAGCTTCTCATTACTATAGAAGTTATTTTTAAACTCTGTAAACATGTCAATATCTATCCTATTAGAATTGGCATTCATTATTCTCAGTGAAGTTTTACCTGTGGCATCTACTTTATGTAATAAGAAATACATATTGAGCTTTGACTGAACCATCTTATACAAGAACTCATTCTTCATTTGCTCAGACATGTTCTTTAGCTTCTCTGCTATCTTAGCATAATTACCTCCTTTAGCAGTTAAAGCTTCAATAACTTCATCTATATTAGAATCAACTCTTGTAGTCACTTCTTTAGCTAAAGAAACAGCAGAGTTCAAATCCATATAAATAGGCATTCCTAATTTATCTACTATTATATTACCTTCAGAGTTAGTCATAGGTAAATCAGATAACATTAACTTCAATTTAGTAGAAAAAGAAGTTAATACATCTGTCTCAAAAGCAGTCTTACTATAACTCTTCTCTACCTCATCACTGTTATTATCTAAGTTAGTATCTAAATTTTCACTTGTTGCAATATGAATACCATCTTGACTTTCACTCATCAGAGCTTTAAATTCTCTACCAAAGAATATACGTATTGCTTTTGTAAGAGCGCCTTCATTTATGTCATCTCCAATGAGTTTATGTACTTGCTCTTGAGCATTCTTGAACATCTTTACAAGCTTCTTGCCGTTTCTAATAGAATTACCTATAACAGCTTCATCTGCATTTTCTATCTGCTCAAGCTTATGTATGTCTTCTTCTTTCTCAAGAATTATATGCTCTAATATCTCTAAAGTATCTTGCTTTAAATTAGCAAGCATTCCTTTTAGATTTATACGAACATTTTTTTCATCTAAGTACTTTTTCTTTATTCTTGAAAGCAAAATATTTATAAGCATCTTCTGTGTTTCAAGATTAAAACCATCAATGATATTAGCTGAAATAGTCCATAACAAATCTAACTCTTGTGAAGTAGGCATACGAGAACTTGAATAAAGACTCTGTAATTGCAAATCTCTTGCATCTATAGTTTCTTTATCTAATGTATCATCTTCCTCTTCTTCAAAAGTTTCTTCTAATACTTCATCTGGGTCTACATCTCTACCTCTTACAGGAACTAAACCTTTCTCTTCATAAATAACACCAGCAAGAACGTTTGCTTTCTTTTTCCTTAAAATACCTATTAATTCTTCATCAGGATTTTCTTTAGCAGATTCTTGAGCTATTAGTTTATCATACTCATTTACCAACATCTGTTTCTGTTCAAGAGTTAATGAGGTAGGGTCTATATAAGCACTTTTTCTCTTCTTTAAATCTTGCTTTTGTTCTTCTTCTTCCTTCTTCTTCTCAGTCGTTTTCTCTTCTATTTTTTTGATAATCTTCTTATCTCTAATAGTGTTTCCTGTTTTTAGATTTATAACTCTGCCATGGGCAAGTATAAAATCAGTATTAGCAACATTTACTACTTTAAAATCATCAGGATTTCTTTTTACATGTTCTATAAGTATTCTATTCTGTTCTTTTTCATTTGTTACCTCTTCAAACCCATTCTCAGTTTCTTTAAAGAATTTACCTTCACTATGGTTGTAGAAGAAACTTTTTCCATCAATCTTATATTCTTGACCATATTTCTTCTTTATAGTTTCAGGTGTTTCTTTAAAAGTCAATTCAACATCTTCAGATGTATTATTATCAAAATTAGCTTTACCCTTAATAGTGATATTACCATCATTACCTATAGTTACACTATGAAGCGTAAAAGAGGTTGATTTTCCTACTTTCTCTTTTGATTTGTAATCTAAGTTGCCGAGAATATGTTTGTTGAAAAATTCCTTGTCTAAATCAATAAAACTCTCTTGAGAAACATTCTGTCCTGTTTCTTCCTCAGATTTAAGAACAAAAGTAACTCCATTCTCATCAACAGTCTTTGTTACTTTGAATTTTGCATCTTTAAACTCTTCTTTATCAGATACAGAAGCTAATGCATCAAACAAAGTATTAGCTCTCTCATTATCTGTCTTAGTAGCTTCTTTTATTTGAATACTCTTAGGATTTACTTTAGATACTTTACCTGTTTGAGGGTCTGGTTTATCAAAATGTGATAAATCAATATTCTCTATTTTAGGTAATGTACCGCTATTAGATTCTGTAACTTCATAGTTTAATTTAGGTTGTACATCTATAACCCACTTTTTAGTAGGCTTTCCATCAGAATCAAAGGTATCTATTTCATACGATTTGACATTACTCTTTAATCTGTCTATAACAAATCCTGAGTAATCATTATTACTGTTTCCATTCTTTGTCTGATAAGGCTTAGCATTACCATCTTTATCTATAACAACCATAGATAATTTAGTACCCCTCTTATTGTTTCTTTCTTTATTATTCAAGAAATCTTTAGAAGGAGAAAATTTCATATTCCTTATCACACCATTGTCACTAAAGAAAGTTAAACTTAGTAACTCGTCAATAGCTCTGTAGTGTTTTCCTTCCAATTGTTTCCCAATAGGAATACCTCCAACTTTACTTGGGTCTACGTTTCTCCCATCAGCTTTATAATGAATTTTTAGCTGTTTCCATTTCTCATCATAAGATATGTATATTTGATTATATGGATACCTTAAACTACCATCTCCATTTACAGTAGTTTTATCAGTAATCACATGTTGGAAATCAGAGTCCCTATCCATTACAGAACCAAACATAGACATGAATTTTACAGGTTCTTTAGTGGGGTCAGGTAATTGATTATCATAGAATAATTTACTTATATTCTTTACCTTTTCTTCTGTTATTCCATAGTTCTTCTCTAAGTTTAATCTTACTTCACTATTACCATTTTGCCATATATAAGCTAATATACCATATTTAACAGTATTATATATCTCATCATCTACAAGTTCTGCTTTAGCAGGGTTGTTTGTAGTAGCTATAAAAGCAACTTTATTGCCATTAGAAGTTTCCCTCATTTCAACAACAGCACCTGAGAAGTTAGCATCAGCTTCTTTTCTAAACCCAACAGAGACATTATCTATCTGATTACCTTTATTATTCTCAGCTGTATATATTTTACCATCAGCTCCAATAACACCTATTTCAATCTTACCTCCATTGGCTTGTGTCAAAGGTTGACTATTATTTACACCATTCCTATTTAGGTTTACAAAGTGTCCAAAAGTTCTTTTACTAATTACAATCTTTCCTCCAACACCATTCTTACCAACTAAACTTTGTCTTGCATTAATAATGTTCTGTCTACCTAATCTAATTACTTCATCTTGTACTTGAGTACCATATCTAAGTGATATATTCTTTTTATTATACCAATCAGCATCATGTAAATAAAATATAATCTTATCTACTCCTCCAATGTTTTTAGTAGCTATCATGGGAACTTTATTGTAATAAGCTTCAGTTCCTTCTTGAACATCATATTTTTTCATCCAATCTTTAAAGAGTATAGGACTTCCATCTACATCAGATACTTCAATATCTAATGCATTAGGAGCTATTGTAACAGATAGTTCTTCACCTTCTTTAATTAAATCTGGGTCAAGAATTAAATGATTACCTATATTCTTATTTGTAGATAAGGCATCTGTTTTTTCTATAACTACTCTTTCACCTTCTACTTCTCTTACTTCAAAATCAATATGCCTATGCCCTGCTTTTAAAGTTGGGTCTAAAGTCTTACCATCTTCTTCAACTGTTTCTAATACAGGTTGTCCTTCAATAACAAAAGTAGAAGAAGTGCTTTCTGTCTGTGATGGAGCTTCTTCATTGAATTTACTAACTACAGTAGTAGGAGCTTGGGCAACACCTTGATTTCTGAAAGTACCCAAATATTCTCTTTCAGGAGTATAGTATTGCTCATAGAAAGTAGCTTTAGTCTCATCAGAAATATCGTATCCCATAGCTCTAAGAGCTTCTGTAATTCTATTGAAATGTACTACTAATCTTGGATAACCATATATATTACCGAACATCTCATACATCTTCTCAACAGGAACTTGTTCTGTTGTTTGATTTATATGTTGATATTCATCTGCTGCATACTGTAATTCTTTCATAAATTCAGCAACAACAGGATGTATCTTTTGAGTTGTTCTTACCGTAGCATCTGCATTTTCAGAATAAATAGATGGCGCAATAGTAGGGTCTAAAATTACATCATTTACTGGATTACTCTCAGCTCTTTTTACTTTAAAATGTCCTTGAATATCTACAATAGATTCATTTTCCTCATTTGGTTGAATGTAAGATTTAGTCTTTAACTCTAATTCCTCTTTATCTCTATCAACTACAACACTTGATAAAGTTACTTTTCTTTTCTCTAACTCACTTTTATATAGATTTAATCTCTTTTTTAAGTTCTTTAAATCTTTTTCGCTATATTTTACGTTTCTTATTACCTCTCCTTTCTTATCAAGAAATGTAAGTTTAACTTTCTTACCATCATATTCAACAGAAACATTCTCTACATTTTCATTTCTCGTATTTTGATATAATGAGATTAATGTCTTAACTATACCTCTTGCTATACCTGCTGTATCTTCAACAATTGTTTCTAAGTTGTCTTCTGCTTCAATAGCATCAAAGTATTGAGACCTTTCAGTAACGTGTTGTTGAGTTAAAGAACCTTTTGATTCTTTGTCTGTGTTATTCACATTAGGTATACTTGGGTCATTCAAAGAATTAACAGCAGGATTGGTGTTTCTTAATCCATTCTTTATTTCTCTGATTTCAGCTTCTATATCCTCATCTAATACACTCTCATCTATTTCTTTACCCTCAATATATTCAAGAAAAGCATTCATGTTCTCTACAAACCTCTGATAAGCTAAATCATCTTTAGCTTTCTCTTTAGCTTTTTGCTTGACTAACTCTTCTGTAACAGTTACTTTCTTATTAGTATTTCCAGGGTCTTGAGTTCTATTCTCTTTTTCTTTTTCTTTATTGGTAATTGCATCTTCAAGTTCTTTCTTGAAATCTTCCATCACCTGTCTAATACCCTGTCTTACTTCTTCTTTATCCTCTTCAGAGGATACTTCGCCCTTCTTAGCTCTCTTATGCTCTAATTGAAGTTTTCTGTAAGTCTTTATTATGTTCTCAGGCTTTATAAACTCTTCATAATCTGCTTTTAATTTGTTTAATTTCTCTTCAAAAGACTTTTCATAACCTTTTGCTTTTAAAGTGTCTATTATACCAAAGAAAACTTTGTTATCTGTTCTGTTTATTTCTGCAATTTCTTCTTGCTCTTCAGGTGTCAGTTTGTCTAAGAAATCTTTATTTACATCTTTAGTTCCATCAAAATCTTTTATTTTCTGTTGTAGAGAAAGAGATAAGTTATCAAAATCTGAAGAGTTTAAGAATCTTTCAGCGGCAATATTGCCTTCTTTATATTTCTTCTCTAAATTATCTATAAACCATTTTTTATTAGCTACCATAGCAGCCATATAGATGTTTCCATTTGTATGATTTTCCATAATATCATACATAAATTCACGGAACTCATCTTTTCTTGCTATGAGCATTTCATAGTTTTTAGCTACCCTATCTAATACACCTTCCTGCATTTCCTCACCATTCTCATCAACAAGATTCATAGCTTGAAGTTTAGCAGTGTCCTTATTCTTAATAGCATCTACTACCTCTTGATAGTGTTGAACCATAGCCTGTTCATACTTACCATCTTCTCCGTTACTCAAATCAGAACCAATAGCAAGCATGTGATTATAAATAGAAGACCTCTCAAGCACATCATCTAACTGTTGTTGAAAATGAGCAACTACAGCTGCATTCTCTTCTGTAGGATTAGCTTCATGATTACGCATAGCCATACCATGCATGTAAGCTGTTTTTTGATAATCTTCAAAGTTCTTTACTTCTTGATTTAGAATATCACTATAAAACTTAGCAAATCTTTTCTCTTTACCTTTTTCAGCCCTTTTTTGTATTGCTCTCATCATAGTAGTAGAGAAAGCTCCTAATACACCTCCTGCAATAGCACCAGCCATAAGAGCTTCCATACCTCTGTTGTCATCATAATCTTGTACAAGGCCAGTAGCCTTTTCAACACCTTGACGAATTGACCATTCTTCAAAGTACTCTTCAACCCCTTCTGAAGCCATTAGAGTAGCTAATTTTAAAGGCTTTCTATAGAAAGCATTCTTTATACTATTGATACCTAAAAGTTCATTAGCGCCCTCTTCTATACTGTTTGAGACGTTACCTATTCTCGCAGTCTTATTAAGTGCATTTCTTCTAAGAAGATAATTACCTGTGGAAGCTAAAGCATCATCTGCTCTGTTAGCAGCAGAACCAGCACCTTTAAAAGCAGCTCTAAAAGCTTTCATTATGAGAAGACCTTGCATAGCATTTAAAACCATTAAAGGTACAGCTTGTCTATTCATAGAAGTTCTATAAGCAACTCCCATTTTTTCCTTTATAAACTCGTCTGTTATATCAGAAAAACCTTTCTCTTCTATTTCTCTCTTACGCTGTGCTTCATAGAAGTCTTTTACTTCATTAGCACCATCACGAGAGTTCATAGCAGCATTTCTAAAGCCTTGCCACATTTGACTTCCAATAAAACCTGAACCTGAAATAACAGCTTTAGTATATTTACCTAACATAGCAAATTTAGCTCCTAATCTTGTAGCAGCTAAACCTGAGCCTAAACCAGCTGTCAGATAAGCAGTAGCTATAGATTCAACTATACCTTCTGCCATTAGACCAGTAGAGAAAGCAGCTGTAACAGCATTATCACCAAACTTATTAGTATTATAAATCTTCTCTGTCATATCAGATAGCTCAGGTGTCCATCTTGTAGTTTCACTACCTGTAGCCCAAGACCATGCCGCTGGTATGGTATCTACAATTCCAGCAGCAGCTTCATATATACCTCTGAAAGTTTCTTTACCAAAGTTTTTTAAGTACTTCATTCCAGCACTCTTACTATCAAAACTTGTAAGAGAATAAGCACCTTCACTTTTCTTTAGTTTATCTACTATATTGTCATAATCATCATATTGATTAACCTCTTGACCATATCTATAAACATCATCTATCAAATCCTTTGGTATTTCATAATTACCTACATTAGGTCTGTCTATATTCATTTCTTTGAATACATTCTTACCTGACCTGTCTATAGAAACTTCCTTTCCATAATGTTTATCATAAAATTCCTTTACATCTTCTCTATCTTTTTGAGCGTTTTTTACAGCTAAATAAGCTAAAGCCTTATCAAAAGGGTCTTCACTCTTAGATAAATCTTTACTATTCTTTTCTACAACAGGAGGTTGTAATAAAGAATCCTTTACAGATAAATTCTTTACTTTAGTTTTTTTCTTACCTTTAGGGGCTTTATTTATTATATCTTCAAGTTGAGTATTTTGTTCTTGCTCTTGGGATATACCTATAGGGTCTTTTGCTATATCTAAAGGATTTTTCAAATCAATCATTGTGCTATTGTCCATATACTAATTATTTTTTATCTTTTTTCTTGTTTTTTAGTCTTTCTAAATCTTTATAATAAGCATCTAATCTATTTGCTAAACTCATTGTTACATCTATAAGACCTTTATCATTTAGATTACTATTAGATATATTATCTATATTGGCAGCATTAATCTTATAACTTTTAGCTCCTGATACAGATAAAGCTTCTTTTGCCAATGGCGTCTTAGGTATTATCTCTAATTCAGCATACCCTCCTACAACAGAAGGAATAACATCAAAGTCATCATTTATATACACTTTTTTGTTTTCTCTATAATTAGTGTCTGCCATTCTTGCATTTAGTTGATGATAAGTCTTTAAATTGACATAAGGATTGCCTTGTAATTCTGCGAAGGCTCCTCCTCCTCCCATCAACATAGCTTGTCTAAACATTTTCATATCTCCACCTCCAACACCTTGTTTTACTATCCTAAGGGTTCTTATGGAGCTGTCTCCTTTTCCAGATTGAATACCTAATTCCGCTAATTGTTTAGCTGATACTTGTGCTTCAAATACGGCTGTATTATCATCAGAATTACTGTTTATAAGGAATTTTACGCCTGCTTTTTCTAAAGCTGCTATATCTTCTCCTGTTAAATCTATTCCTCTTTTAAATGTACCATCTTTACCTCTTCTAATTAGGTCATTATTACTTATACTAACTGTCAAAGCACCTGGTGTATTAGCGAGTTGTACAGCAGCTTTATTAATAAATTCCTGTCCTTCTTTATTTAAAGAGCCAAAGTTAGTACCAACAATTCCAGGCTGTGTCATTTTAACTTTCATTCTTTCTTGGAATTTGTTAGCGTTTAATAAACCGCTGTCAATATAATCTCTCTTGTTATCTCTCCAACCATATTCAAGTTTTCCTTTAGAAAGGTCTTTTCCAGTATTATCTAAGTAGTTTTTATGTGCAAGAACAGCGAAAGGAGCTTGTCTCTTAAATATCTCTAAAGATTCCTTCTTTCTTAATTCATATTTCTCTTCATCTGATAACTTATTAAAATTAGAATATTTTCTCTTTAGTATTGTATCAACGAAATTTTTGGCTTCTTCCAAGGTTACTTCACCTTTCTTATCTATAACTTTATATTCATCTTTTTCTTTAGTTACAACGTTACCATTTTCAGGACTAAGAAATGAGCGCCTTTTAGTTATAGGTAATTGACCATTATTAGCTTCCATATACATTTGAGCAGCTACCAACATCCATGTATTATTACCAACTGCACTCATATCAGTGCCTAAATTAGTGCTAATTACCTCTAATACACCATTATAGAACCTCTTCTTAGTTTCTTCAGAAGCATCAGGATTAAGATATGTTTTACCTGTCTTAGGGTCTTTTAATATCATTAATTGAGTTACATCAGCTCCTGAGTTGTTTTCAGGTGTAACCATTTCAGTAAGTCCAAGATAGCTCTCTAAAATAGCTTTATTTGCTTCTTCAGGAGTATATATATTACCATAAGAAGAATCATAATACATTTGACCTAACTTCCTTTTTTCTTCTCTATCTTCTTTAGCTCTCTCATTTTTATCTTTCAAAGAGTACTCTAAATTAAGTAAAGATGCTTTATTATCATGAATATCTTTATCTATTTTATTTTTTTCATAAGCATAAGGTAAATAAGTAGAAACAATACTATTTAGAGTATCTCCAGCTGTTCCATCAGGATTGAAATAATTACTCAATTTTACCCTATCAGATTGCTTCATATAAGATACATATTCAGGGTTATTCAATACTTTACCAAGAACATAGTCTCTTACTCTTTCTTTAGTAAGTTTCTCTTGACCCCATTTAGTTTTTACATAAATATAACCTTGATTTGATAAATCAATTTGCTCATTTAAATCAGCAACCATCTTAGAGATTTCATCAACAAATTTAGATTGGTCTATTTCTTTTAAAGCTCTCTCTTGTTGCCATTGTCTTACTATAGAATTACCTCCCCAATTACTCCATGCTTCATTCTTTAAAGCATTACATAAAGCAGGCTGTTTTTCACATATTTCCTTATTGACTTTATCCCAATTATGATAAGCATTATAAGACCCTTCCAGAGAAGCAATATCACCCTTAGTTTTGCTAAGGGTGTATTCTCTCTGCAACGACTTTAATTCATTGTTATATTTGAAATAGTTAGTAGGGTCAGCTTGCATTTTAGCAATAATATCATCTGCCTTAGTCTGAAAATAATCTTTAATCTGTCTTGCATTTTCAGTATCTTCATCTGAATTTAGATAATTAAAGTCTATATTGTACAAACTATCAGCAACAGCTTCTTGCTCTTTATATTCTTTATCCTTTTTATCAAGCAATTTCATTGCCATATCAAAGTCAGGATTGTAGATTACATCATTAGGATTTAAAAATGTAGTCTTTTCTGTATTATAAAATCTTCCCATTTTAATTACTTAACAAATATAATAAATCATTGATGCTCTTTATTTTATTATCTCCTGTTTTCTGTAGATAATAGTTGTAGTATTCAAGAACCTCTTTTTCATCTTTTAGGTCTAATTTCTTACCTGTTTTTATCTTATAATCAGAAGCTATATCTTGTAACCTTCTATTTATAAGTTCACTGTTAGGATAAAACTCAACAGTTCTGTTATGTACCTTACCGTCTTGTCCTTCAAAAGGAACTATAGCCTTTCTTGTTTCATTGTATTTAGCACCACTTACATAAGGCACATAGTCTTTTTGCTCAGGTGCTGCATCTAAAGTTTTTCTACCAGTCTTCTTGTAGTTGATGTACTGAAGAGGTGATGTAAATCTTACTCCTTTATCAGTTGTTTTGTTCTCCCAACCTTCAGTAGAATTTATTTTATTCCAATCAACGGCATCTAAATCAACTTCTTTTCCATTAGAGAACTTAAACTTACCATAAGTACCTAATTTTTCTGCTTTCTTAGATTCCATATAGTAGTTTATCAAGTCATCATCAGTAATATCATCACCTACTTGTTCTTTAACTTTATCTATCTGTTCACTATAGAAATTATTCATATCTTCTAAAGCAGTTTTCTTACCTAACATTGCTTTTGTTTCAGCTCTTGAACCGCCTGCTATTACAGGGAATCCTTTAGTCTTGACATCAACTTCTTCTCCTTTATTGTTGTAATATTTACCATCAATAAACTCATAACCTTCTTCAGCCACTTTCTTATTCCAATCTTCAAAAGCACCTTTGTAAGAACCTAAGAAACCTTTTTGTTCAGGAGTGTATTCAACATTTCTCTTAGCTTTAAGATTACCATTTGAATCAATTGAGAATATCTCAGAACTTTCATCAACAAGATTTTGCTTGTAATTTCTTTCTTTAATCTTATTAAGATAAGCGCCCATATACTGAGTAGATTTATTTCTTGTCTCAACGTCCTTCTGTAATTGAGTGTAGAAATTATCTCTATCTCTTCTATCATTATCATCTCTCAACTGATTACCTTCCATTACTTTAGAATCTTGTTGGTCTAACATTCCTGCTATCTTACCATTGATAGCAGCTATCTGATTACCATATTGGGAATAAGCCTGATTATCAGCTTGTCTCTGTCGAGCATCTATTGCAAGTCCCATAGCTCTTGCTGTATTAATACTTCTTGCATTAGAGTTAGCATTTGATATAGCAGCATTTGTATTCAATTGATTATTTTGAATAGCTTGGTCTAAGTTATTTTGAAGGTTCAATTTTGTCTCTTCCATCTTGTTCAGACCTCTTTGCCCATAGTTCTCATAAGGATTGATATTTGGTGTATCTCCTGCCCTCTGTTGCATTGTTAGCTCATAGGGGTCATGTCCTGCTTTGTAAGCACCATACATAGAAATCATATCGCCTAATGTAGGCATTTTATCGGTATCAATATCCTTTACACCTTTTACAATATCTTTACCAAAATCATACAGAGAGTTACCTACTTTACTTAATGAATTGCCTATTCCTCTTCCAAGACCTCCTAATGAATTAGATACATTTTGTAATAGTGTAGGTTCGTTTTCTCTTTCATTTTTATAATAAGTTTTCCAATCCTCTTCTGTCATTGGTGTCCAGTTACCTGTACCTTCTACATCTCCAACATATTTTGGTGTAGCAAGTGTAGGTGCTTGTGCTACTTGAGCTATTTTACTTTGAAAAGGATTTACTTGTCTTCCATCAAGAATTGGTATTTGACTAAAATCAAGACCTCTTTCCTCTTTCAAGGGGGGCGGGTCTATCTCACCCCCTCCTAAAAAAAAGGATTTCTATTTTCATAAGGATTTACATATCCTCCTGATGCAAACTGAGGTTGTTCTTCATAAGCTTCTTCCATACCTTCTGAATAACCCATATTTTCTCCTTGACCATAACCTTGTTGATATCCTTCTTCCATACCCTCTCCATAAGCTGACTGTTGCATAGCCTGAGCCATTTGTTGTTGCTGTATAGCCTGCTGTTGTTGAGCCATCTCTTGCTGTTGATGCATATAATTCATATATGCTAAATCCTCTTCTTCTTGTTTTTGGAAATCTCTTACTGTTTTTTCGTAAGTTTTCTTGAGCATCCTATCATTAGGATTAAGTTCCATTAATCGTTGTAATTTGGCTAAGTGCTGTTCTCTAAACTTCTTTCTGTCAGCCATTGTTTTACCGTCCATACCTTTTAATCTTTTTGAATATATTTGACTTCCTTCAGGTACATTCATATCTATACCCCCTTGCTCATGAGATGCTCCTTGCAACTCATACATATTACCATTTGGTTCTTCAACTACCTCTTGTCCTTCTGCTTCAATAGGGACATTACCTCCAGTAGCATAATTCTTAACAAATGCCATTAAAGGATTAGTACTCTCTGCATAATATTGGAAAGTTGTTTTCTTCTTTTCAGGCATCTTATTAGCTCCATGTTTCTTTAAATAATCATATCCATTAGAGTTATATGTTTCAAGCATTTTCTTGTCTTTTTCTGAAACCTTACCTCCAGTACCAAACCTTAGATTATCAGAGAATTTTGGCTTATAATAATCTTCATAAGGGTCTTCTGGTTTATTAGTGAAAGATTCTATCACAGGCATCAGAGCTTGTACATAAGGCATTGCTTTAGCTGCATAGCCTAAACCTTTAGCAATAGTACCTCCCCAACCTCTTTGCTGATTAGCTATGGCTTGATTAGCAAAATACTGTCTTGTAGCTCCAAAAGATAAGTCAGGGTCAAATACTAAGTTAGAGCCTTGATTTTGAGCCACTACATCATCATATAGCAACTGATAGTTATTCCTATTATTGAAGATAGGGTCAGTACCTATGATAGCAACTTTACCATTACCTAAGTCTTGAGTAGTATATCTTCCTTTAAACCTCAATGAAGGTTTTACTTTATCATAAGGAGTGTAGTAATCCTTTGTAGTCTCACTTTCAATAGGGTGAAAGTTATCGTAAGTCTCTCCAAATACACTATCAAGTTGTTGTTGACTGTGAGCATATTCTTCAGGAGTCATATTAACCCTTTGTCTTGAACCAGCTCTTATTGTACCTCCTGTTGGAAAAGTAGGTACATTAGGCTTATAGTTGAATCCACTATAATTAGGGTCAACAAAACTATTTTGTGATGTAAAATTCATATTTGTATTCAAATTAGGTAATTGAAATTGATTAGCTCCAGCTGAAAATGCGGCAGGATTTATTGTTGATGTGTTATCAGACAAAGTATCATCAATAGGATTATAGTCAAAACCAGATGAGAAGTTACGAGTTACTTCTGTACCTAAGTTCTGTGTCATATTCTTGTTAGCAATACCGCCTGCAATACTTCCTGCTAAGCTACTGACAACACCAGCAGCTTGATACCATGGCTCGTATTTTTTATCTATCTCATATCGTTTCTTTGCTTGAGCTATGTTACCTCTTACTATAGCTTCACTTGGGTCTGTTATGGATATAGGTGTTCCACCGTATGCTCTTTTTTGTCTTCTTTTCATAATCTAATAATTACTTACATTAACATTCTCACTCGTAAAATTAAGTACTAACTTTACGTCTGCAAAATTATCAAAAATCAACCTAACTACCAAAAACTTACTTCTAAAACTTTCTAAGTCTCCCCAACTTTTATTTAGGTCGGTAGTACCATCTTCTAATAGTTTGTCTATGAACTCATTGTTATTCCTTTCAGATACTGTAATCTTATTGCTATTAAAGAATGGTTTGTCATATTTAACGATATAATCCCTTAAATCATTCATAAGCCAATCACCCTCGTTATTATCTATGAGAACTACACCATCGTTTGTATTAACCACTTGCTCTATGGTATAGGTATTCATGTCAGATAAATTCTTCACTTTCAAATTGACTATACCACTACATTGTCTTGTGTTATACAATACTGCTTTATTGAAAGTAATATATCTCTGCTCATAAAACTCCTTTTGTTCCTCGCTATACTTATAAGCATTAGTGATTAGTCTTAAATGATTAAATATCTTATTGATTAATGGATTATCATTATTCACATATTCCACTATATAAGGATAATGCTTACCATAAAAAGTCTGATACTTATCTCCTGAGTTTTGTAAGAATATTGGATTATTCTCTATTACATTCTCATAAGAATAAAAGTTATCATTCATTCTAAAATACATAGCTGGTCTATAGCTATGATAAGAAATCCATGTATTAGTTCTTAGTGAATAACTTAATGTCCAAGAAAGGTCATTATAGTCTATATTTTCCACTTTCTTTGCATTGACATATCCAAATACAAAAGAATCTAAATTGTTTGAAAAGCCATTAAATACAAGCCTTTTATTCCTAATACCTTCATACTTCAATGAAATAGTATCTTCAATATCTGTTCTATTAACTACTCTACCTCTACTATCTACAAATAGCATATTATTGAGTAGCTCTGTCTTATAAGGAGTAGCTAATACACTCTTTAAGGCTTTGACTATATTCTTAAAATCATTTACGAAATATATCTCATTCTTATCAAGTACTACTTTAGTCTGTGACTTATTCAAATCCTCATTTTTGAACTTAAAATCTTTTTTGGTAATAAGTATCCTTTGGTTTCCTTTGTCCCAAATAAGGATAAAACCTGTACCAAATAGATTAACAGGATTATCTTTATACTCATACTCTTCTCCCACATTACCTCTATAGAAAGCTTCAAGCTCTACATCTATGTTATTGCCAAACCATTTAGATATTCCTACATCAGATATAGGTGTTAGCTTACCATCAAACTTATAGACAATACCTTCCCTTTCACTTACAAAGAAGTAGCCATAAGGTGTCATAACAGTAGCTTCTCTATGTTGTAATCCCGCTGAGTTACCATTCTTATCATTGATTATTAGTTGAGCAGGTAAAGAACCAAATTCTCCAGTACCTATGTAAGATACTACACCATTTGTAATACGTTCTTGATAGTTAGTAGGCTGCATCCACAATCCTTCTGTTGTATGTATAAACAACCTACCATTAAAATCAAATATATTTACTATATCACCATACTCTCCTGATATGTCCTTATAATTATTAGGTAACCAACGAGAAAAGCTGTCATCTACACTCTCTACATTATCTTTCTCAGACCAATAGAAACGCTGTGGAAAAGTTTCTACACACTCAGAACAGATAGTATATTCAAAAGGTATCATGTGATACTTCTTTATATTACTTGTCACAGAATAGTCTCTATTAGCTATAAAAACTATAGGTTCATGTGTTCCTCTATATTGATAGCCTTCTTTTCTATCAGGATTGGATTTACAAGATTTATTTATAAAGAATTTATAAACATCATTTTGTAAATCTCCTGCTGAGTTAACCCAATACATAGGAGAAAACTCTGTTCTACCTCCAACAACTTTATTAAAATCAGCAACGAGACTATTAAAATTTCTTGTAAACCAATTTCCACCTCCTCTATTAGGTTTAGCTTCTATAATGTTATTTATAGTATTATTATCTATACTACCTCCTCTTCTTATATTAGCCCAATTCAATCTTATATTGTTGTAATAATTAGGCATTCTATTAGTAAAAGGTCTTAGAAAATTATCAGGTTTATCTTTTAACTCAGCTCTTAAAGGAAAGTTTATATCGGATTCAAAGATAAAATCTCCTAAAACTTGTCCATAAACAAATATTGCATTATCAGCAAAAGGTCTCTGTTCTGTATCATCTCCTTTACCAACAAAAGAATAAAAGAATAAGTCATCTCCAAAAGTGTTCTTTAAACCTTTTTCATATAATTCTCCTGTTAGTTTATCCAAATCAAACTGTTTTACCATACCTATGATACCTGTAGTCATTAGATAAGCACCACTACCAATAGCTCCAGCTATTAAGACACTACCAACCATAGATACAGTACCACCAGTAAATATAGCACCAGCTACTACTAACACAGCACCTACAACTGCTTTTAAAAAATTAGCAGCAGAACCAGCAGCTGCATGCGCTCTTTCTGTTGTTCTTAAATAAGATGATGTAGTATGTCTATATCCTCCAACAAAGTTACCCCCATTATAGTTTGTTATAGTTTCTTTGTTTGAAAATTCACTGTGTATTTTTTCATATTCTGCTGTTCTAAAATCTTCATAGAAATCTTGATTATCTCTTTCTATATAACCAAAAAGATACTTTTTACCACTTACAGTCATTTGACTCTGTAAATCGTAATCTACTTTATCTTTCATGCTAAAGAACAAAGCAGTATTAATCATATCTAAATTACACAAATACTCTTTAGTCTCTTCAGTATATTGAAAAGAATAAGGGTTATTGAAATTAACATCAATCTTGTCTTTTGGTATTATATACTCTTTATTAAAGTTCTCGTATGTTACAGTTGTATCTCTTATTATACCTTTTAAGTCTATGCCATCCGAATCTTTCGTATAATTACTTTCTCCATCTGCATTTCCTTCTTTTCCATCTACGACATCGTTTATATAGTAACCTCCTACTGTATTCTCAGCATTTTTATAGCAACCTATAATTCTTAAATGTGAAAAGCCTTCATATAAAGTACCATAGAACTTATTATTCATTGCAATTACATTGAATGATTTATTAGAGAAACCATTTGGTTTATAATAAGCAGAAGGTCTTTCAACATGTAAATCCATTACAGAAGAAGCTGTAAACTCACCCCAAGTTATTGTTGGTATAAGAACACAACTATCTAATATTGTTTTATCTTTATCCTTTATTTTTTGCTTTACAATGTAATAACCTAAACATTCCAATCCAGTTATGTCTTTACTTGGAAGTTCTATATTACTAAAATGTACTCCAAGCATATTGTTGCCAAATTTTTTAGATGTGTCTTCTTGTTTTTCCTTTGATATGGCAGCTCCAAATACACTAAAAGGCATGGAAACTCTTGTATCAGGATCTTCTATAAGAACATCCTTATAATAGCCCATAAAGTATATATTGGAGTTAAAAGCGTTATTATAACCACTTGATAACTCCATCTCTTCATTATACATTGGAACCCTCTCTTTCAAAGTAATAGAATAACTGTTTGATATTTTTCTGACACCATTCTTAGAATCTCCTGTATAATTGTTAGTAGTCCCAAGTAGAATTTTATTATAATTAGGGTCTCCACTTAAATCAAAGTCACCATTTGGTTTTAAAGGAATACCTGTATTTGAAGTAACTATATACTCTCTTTTAGTTTCTGTAGTATTTGTTTCTTCATATTCTTCATCAAATTCTTTCTCGACCATATTAGGAACATCTTCCATAATAGGATTACCTTGTGGGTCAAACATTGGATTACCTTGTGGGTCTTTTTTCTGTTCTTTTTTTGTGCCGTCTTGTACTATTCTCTTTACTTTTCTTGTTTTCTTTACAGTTGTTGTAGTTTGTTCTATATTTTCAGTTATAGTTGCTCTCTCAAAAGATACATATAAATCTCCAAAAAGTATTTTTGGATTACTCTCATCGTTTTCATTTTCAACAGTTTCTTCTATCAACAAACCATTAACCAAGGAATTATAAGAGACTTCCTTTGTTTTTTCAACTCCTTCTATTTTATATGTTACGGTTATATATATGTTTTTTGAAATATAATCTTCTCCAATCTTCTGGCAGTTAAACTTTTCTAATTTACTATCTTTACAAGCTTTATCACTAAATCCACAAGTATGTACCTTTAATCTATATATACTCATAGAAGATGATTCTTCATTTATTTTATCTATAAGAGATTTATCTAATTTTTTTCTTGTAGGAAATCTGTGAAATCTTACATTTACATTTTCATCTAATTGATTATTTCTATAATCCTTACCCCAATAGGAATATTGACCACATTTTTCTCTCTCAGTATATTTTAGTGTTAGATTCTCATTCTTATCATAAGACATTGGATATATCTCAATTCCATTGTTCTCAGGCTTTGTAACAAAATTACTATCTAACACAAGATCATCTCCATTAATCTTTCCAGGAATATGAAATACAGGACTTTCTACACCTCCTTCAAATAAGTAAACTATGCCAAAAGAATATATTTCTCCATATTTGAAACCAGTACCATCTATATTACAACTTGGGTGTTTAGGATTATGCCTAACAATAGAGTTCATAGGAACTTTTTTGACAACACAATCTGTCTTTATCTTCGAAGCATATCTCTGTAATTTAAAGAAATTAGTATCTTTCTTTTTTACATTACCAAGAACAAGCCTGTTATCTTTGATTTCTATTGTCTTAGCTTTTTCAATAGTAATACCTTCTTGACTTAACTCAAGTTCTTCTATAGTAGTTTTTTCAATATAATTCTTTCCTGTATATAAAAATGTATTACTTGTAGTAGATACTAAGTTACTTAGGTATACTTCAGAGGGTATTCCTGTTAAACCATTATAATGTATAAAACCAAATTGATAAAAAGGATAATCAGTATCTAAGTGTTTTATCTTTATTTCAAGTGCTTTATTAGATAACTCTCCTTTTAGTAAGTCGCCTTGTTTTCCAACATCAACAGAGCCTGCCACATTGTTGTATAATATTGTTAGCTTATCGTTGTAAATATTATAAGAACCACTCTCATATATAAACTTAGTTGGTATCTTATTTTTATCTACATATCTAATCATGAATTTAACACCGCCAACATGTAAAGAGCCTTTGTAATCTACTACCTTAGCACTCTCTAACTCTATATGTGTCTTAACCTCTTTAATAATATTGAAGTTATTCATCTTTAAATGACCACTCTCTTCTATATAATGAGATATATCATTTAAGTTTATATTTCTTGGTACATTATAATCATCAGTCCAATATACTATTTTCTCACAACCTTTTCTAAGCCTATAAACAGCTTTTATTTGCTTATTTACTTGAAAGTCTAACTTCTTACCAAAAGGAGAAAGACTGTCATTTAAAACAGTCCTATAATTGTTTTTCTTACCATTTACGGTACTATTATCGTAAGAGTATTTATCAGATAATAATCCTATCTCACTATTAGTTCCATTAGTAGAAAAGACACATAATTCATTATCTCCTACATATACAGAGCCTATAGGTACATAACCTTTAGGTAAGAAGGCATATTCTTCATTACCTTTCTCATTAGTGAGTGTATTCATATCACCCTCTTCACTTTCGTTAATAGCATTTAAAGCAAACCTATAAGTGCCTTGTGGTTGACTTATAGGTGCTACATCTGTATATAACCCTTTTGAAGGTTGTTCTATACTATTACTATTTTGATTATATCCACTTTCTTGTTGTTCTTGTTGTGCTGCCATTTTCTCTAAAATTTAAACGTTGTTCTTTACCTAAGTCCTTAAAGAATGAATAGTACTTCTTCCTATCAGGAATAAACTCAAAAGTAGCTTCTAATAAGTTCTGATGCTCATCAATAGTCTCAGGCATAATTTGTGAGGACTTATATTGCTGGCAATATTTAAGCCATCTCTCTTCTGAGTATTGTACTTTATCAGTATATCCTTCTCGTCCCATATACCATAGTTTCTGCATGTATTTCCATGTAACATAGTATGTAATAGCATTCACAGCTATGGTATCATCAGGAATATAAGGATAACCTGTTTCACAATCTAACATAATACGATAGTAAGAGACCAGTAAATAACCATCTTTGAAAGAGGTTCTAATCTTATTACCTGATACTAATGTATATTCATCAACACATGATTTATATATAGTAGCATCTTCTTGACAAACTAATGTATTAAAAAAAGAATGGTTAGATAGCCTAACAGGAGTATATCTTTCTTTGTACCTTACATTAGATAAGAATTTCTCCATATCATTAATTGGCATACCAAAAGACCAAAAATTCTCTGTTACAGTGGTTGTAGTTTCATTACATTCCGTACATTCAGAAAAAGTCCTTACAGTCTGTTTTACATGCTTTTTAAATGTATCATCTATTTCTTTCTCTTTTTCTTTAATATCACAAGGATTATCGTATTGGAATACATTATCTCTTGCCACTTGTATAATACTAATCAAACCAAAAGGTAAATCACCTTGATGATTTTTTATCTCAACTATAGATACTGCTTCTTCAAGAACGGAGGAAGTAGTCATAAATTCCATAGCTTCTCCTACCCACTCTATAACATCAGTTTCTGATATTTCTTCAAGACCTAAGTCCCTATAGAGCTTAGCAAGTATTCTATCTAATGTTGTAAAGTTAATCTTTTTTCCCATTTCTTTTATATTTATCTACATCAACTATAGGATATTCAGGAAAGCTTCCTGATTTAAGTAATTTAGCAAAGGCTCTTTTATTATTTCTTGTAGGTACAAATATATATAAATCTTTATTTTGTGAGAAAAAACCTTTTTTACTCCATGTTATTTTATAACTTACGCCATCGGTATTATCGTTAGTGAAATAAATAAAGACTTTATTTTCTCTTGTCTCAGGGTCAGATTCATGTAACTTTTTTGTTTCATTCCAATCTATAAATCTATTTATTATCCTACCATTCTCACCAAACTCTAATTTAGTTTTTTTACCTATTATTTTTAAAGTACCACATAATCCAGGAAGCTTTACTTCACCTGTCTCAAAAAGTCTTTTAAAAATAAACTTCATATACTCTATATTTAATTTAGTATAATCAATTTTTTTCATTATACCTTTTACAGTACCTTTTTTCTCTTTATATGTTTCTTTATATAGTTTATAACTGCTTGCTATATTAACATGAGAATCTAATGTCATCATAATTATTTACTTTGTTGTTGAGGTGAATCACTTGTATTATTTGTTTTATCTTCAATAGACTGTCCAAATACTTGTAGCTCTTTCAAAGACATTTCTATAAGTATATCTATCAAATCCATATCTATGCTAAATTCTTCTTGTAAGAAATCTTTACAATCACAATCTTGACAATCCTTATTATCACAAAACTGCTCAAATTCTTTTACTTTTACAGGGTCTTCAAATAAAGCAGTCATTGTAATATACTTAATTTTAGAAGGAGTAAATATCCAAATATAATCATCTTGTACAAAAAAAGTTGTCTTAGTTTTGGTATATTTATTCCCTTTCTGATAAGTTACTGCATTTACTTTTAGCTCATCTAATTTCACCATTCTATCAATAGAAGTTACAGAACTTATCACATGTCCATTTAAACCACTTAAAGGAGCAGGTAATTTATGCCTGCTCCTTAGTACATCACATCCTAATTGAGGAACACAAGGACACTGATGAGAAGGTACTTTTATCATCTCAATACAAGATATAGTCTGGTAATTCCATGCAGAAACACCCTGTTTTTTCTTTATCTCTTGAGAGATGAGCCTACTTCTAACAGACACTATTTTATTGTAAATATGCCTATTAGAAAGCCTTGTATCATCAGATTGCACCCCCTTAGAGTATAGTGATTGTATTCTTTGTATTATTTCAGCTACTGTCATTTATTTATCATTTTTACAATAGGATAAGGCATAAAAGCTGCTACTATATCAAACCAATCAATAAAAGTTCTTTTATAGTATTTATCATATAATTCTTTTGTCAAAGCTATTAAAAACAATATAATCAAAGCTATTACAAAAGAGTGTATAATACTTACAAAAGGTAATAAGAAGATAAAAGTGAATAAATAAATTATATTACCTATCTTACTATGAAGTATTTTGTCTTGTCCTTTTAATTTATTTTTCATGTTATAATCCCATTTTTGCTCTTAGTTCTGCATAAGTTAAAGTAGTTCCATTAGATAATTGAACTTTCTCTTCTCCTGTTACTTTTAAAAAATCTTCAGGGGCTGGAGACCAATCTACAAGTATCTTGCTTTCAAAAATACCACAAGCATAAAATAACCAACTTCCACTTACTGTATTTATACCTAATGCACCATTTCCAATATAAGGTACATTAATCTTTGACCAATATACATACCAATCATTACCTAAAGACTTCTTAGAACTGTTTTCATTTAAAACAGCATAAGTTTCTTGCCATTTACCAAAATTAAATTTAGAATCAGTAGTTAGTGGTTTTGCAATAACCATAAATATCAAATCTTTATTTGATAAATCAACAGATGACATATTAAATGTTTCCTGAAAATTACCTCCACCACCAGGTCTATCTAATCTCATAACCTTACCAAAAGTTGCATCATTTTCTTGAGACCAAGAGAAGTAATTATTACCTTTAAATCTTGAATTATATACTAAGTTTTTTGTTCCAACAGTAAGATTACTAAAAGTTGCCGAATCATTTGGTTTTCCTGTAATATCATTCCAGCTATGAGAGTGATTACTATCAGCTTTACCATCAATATCATTCTTTAAATCTTGCGCAGTACCATTGTAAGTTCCTTTATCTAACTTATCACCTATTGAGTTAATTTTATTCTTATCAGCAGTAGTATAATCATTAGTAGATAAACCTTTACCTGCAACTTTATCTACTTTATCAGCTAAAGCTGTATTTAATTGTGAGGTAGTTACATTACCTCCTCCTCCACTTCCACTACTAAGATTGTGAAAGTGATGATATATAAAGAGAATCATATCTCTTAAATTTGGGTCTATAATCATAAGTAATTTTTATTTAAATGTTCAATTAATCTATCTCTGTAGTCATTAGTTCTGTATATTTCATAAGTACCATCTTCCTTAACCCATATCAAAGCTCTATTATCTATCTTAAAGCCTGTCTGTTCAAACAATATCTGATACAAACTAAGTTGTAATTGATACTTATTAAAAGGGTTATCCTCTAAATCATCAAAAGGAGCAAGTAATCTTTTCCCTTTATAATTCTTGAATAAGTCTAAATTTGTCTTATAATCTCTTAAAATTATGTTATCTTTTTTAGTATCATAAAGCATTAAGTCAGCAGTACCAGCTATTCCCCATTTCTCAGAATACATTTGTAGCTCTGTACATAAAGGAACTACATAATGAGGTATCTTATCTAAATAAGTTTGCATTGCTTTCTCATAGCCATTAGATGGTTTACCTTCTCTTGTCTTTACATAGTTTTCTGCAAAAGCATGGGCATTAGTACCTAAAATACAAGAATCATCTCTTTTCTTATGCCAATCATTAAGCACTTCTTTTACTGATATACCTTTTTTCTTAGCTACTAAGAAAGCCATCTTTTGCTCATCAAAAGGTTCTTGAAAGTCTTTTAATACATAGCTTACAGGCTTTAAATTTTTACCTTTTACTGTGTAACTATGACTTGCTTCATCAAATTTTATTTCTTTAAAATAATCTATTATTTCTGTTTTCATATCTCTACAGGGTCATTTAGACCCTGCAAAGATAATAAAAATAATGGAAACTTAGTTACCTTCAACATCTGTTTCTTCTTCATTTGATTTAGGTAGTTCTTTTGGCTCTTCCTTCTTAGGTTCTGCATTTACTCCTTCTGCTCCTAATTTCTTTTTAGCCATCTCTGACATAGATGTTATAAACTCTTCTAACTCATTTAATATTTCTTCACTAAAAGCCCCAAAAACTCCACATATCACATATATAGTAGTTTCAGGTAAGTGAAAAATATCTCTGCAAATTATACCTGCTGCAAGAGCTAATACAATAGCAACAAATAAGAACTTTATAAATCTAAGTGGAGACATCTTAACCCTCATTCTATGAATAATAGCTCCTATAGCCCCTCCTACTATGAAGAAACCATAATTGTAAAAAAACTTCTCTATATACTGTGATATTAAGTTCATAATTGTTTATTCTTTTCTTATTAAATTTTCCTCAGTTTCACAAATTACATAACCAACATCTGGACGAATAAGTTCTGCTTTTAAATAATATTTATCTCTTGGATTTTGAACAAATGCTGTATATGCCACTGTATTATCAACATAAGTAGTCATATCAATAGTTGTTTCAGACAATTCTTTATAATCAGTTTCATCATAATATCTATAATAGGTTTTTATTTTATATGATGGTAATACATCATATCCCCTGAACATATTAATATAAATATCACCCTTATATTTCACATCTTCATTTGCTTCTCTTTCTGATACTGTTATAGAATAACAATGGGATTGTTCTTGAACAGTGTCCTCCAACATAAACTCAACATAACACTTTTTATCAGAGATAACTCCTGTCTTTTTATTCTTTAGCTCCACTCCAAATTTGTATCTTAATATACCAAACTTCTTCTGTATACAACCTCTATATACATAATCTGTATCCTCTCCTCCACTTAAAGATTGACTACCCTCTTCATAGACTTCCCAATTTGTACCTCCATCAGGTGAATAATATACTTTTGGAGTTACCTCATAATTATTTTTTATTATATCAGCAAAACTTGATAAGCCTGTATCATAAGTTTGGTCACAATTAAAAGGTGTTCCTGACATAGTAGCTCTATCACAATTAAAAGTATCTTCAATGCCTTGTCCCCAAACATCATCATCTTCTATAGTATAGTCACAAACTCTTTTGTCAACTTCGTAATAATCACTTGGATACTCTATTCTGAACTCTATCTTTACTTTTTTTACAGTTTTATTATGTACATAAACATAACTATCTCTTATAGGTAAAATACCGCCTGTATTGTGTTTATACACAATGGATTCACCTTGATTTACACCGTCAAAATAACTTTTTACAAAATAATATACATTTTTTCCAGCAATAAAATTCGTAGAAGTATCATTAGGGTTCAATTTTAATTTATAAAGAACGTAATTTTCACTCAATTCTTTTTCATAAGTTATGATTGGATTACAATGAATTGTTGGTTTGTTATCTTTTAGTTCTACTGGTATTTCAAAATAACAAGTTCTATCACCTCCAGTATCTACTTCAGGAGGTAGCTCAATCTTAAACTTAATATTTACAATGCCACTTTCTTGATTAGTGAAAATGCTCTTTGTAAAATCAGGTAATTCTCCTCCTGTAGTATTAGTAAGTACTAATTCTTCTCCTTGCCAAGCACCATTTACAGTGTAATCAAAGAAGTACTTAGTAGTAGTGTTAGCAGGTACTGTAGCTCTTGGTTGAAGTACTACATCAAAAGACCAACCTGTTGGTTGATGTTGTTTATTTGTAATGACTGCAAAGGGGCTACACTTTACAAAAGGTTTGTTCTGAGATTCATAAGTAGCTGAACAAACTCTTACAGGTCTTCCATTTTCAACAATAGAAACTTCAGCTTTATAAAATTTCTTTATAGGTTCACTAAGGTTAAATTCAAATACATAGTTACTTAACTCATTATAAGTTTCTGTTTCCTTCTCCCACGTAACACCATCATCACTTTTATACAAAGTAGGTTGGTTTATTTGTAATTCTGCTGAAGTTATGGATATATTTGTTGTAAAAGTTGCTTTCTTACTTGTTGTGTTTATCTCTAATCTTGGACTTTCACAAGAACAGTCTTCCTCTGCACGGTATAATATAGAATCAGACACATTAACAGAACATTCACCATTACCACTATTAGTTTTTACATTTGAAGGATATTCTACTCTATACTTTATTTCAACATTGGCAGAAAACCCATAAACATTAAAAACTATGCTTTTTCGTATTACATCTAATGTACCTCCTATTGTATTGGTGTGAACCAATTCTTCTGGATTCCAAACACCATCTATAGCATAACTTAAATAATGTTTTGTTACAGTATTTGCAGGCACAGTAGCATTTGGTTGTAAAATTAAATTATAAGTGAAAGTTCTACCACTTCTAACTTTATCAAAAGTTATATTAGGATTACAGTTCACAATAGGATTTTGTTTAGGTTTACCATTTGGTGTTATATCTGTTTTTTCAGTATAACATTCTGTTTGATTAGGGTTAGAATAACCTACATCATACCCCTTTGGATATTCAATTCTAAACTTAAAATATACCTTTTTTATATGTCCTGGAACAAAAATATCTTTCTCTTTATTAGGAACTAACCCTCCTGTAGTGTGTGTATACACAAGTTCTTCAGGTTGTTCTACATCATCTATAGAGTACTTAATATAATACTTTACATTTTCTCCAACTTTAAAATTTGTATATGTGTCATTAATACTAAGTACTAAATGATAATTGAATCCAGCTGCAAGGTCTTGTCTTGTAACTGTTAAACCAGGACTACACTTAACAGGTTTATTTTCAGGAACAAATTCTGAAGGTTTCTTTTGCTCAGAATAACAGTCTAATATTTCCTCCTCGTGGTTATCTAAATCAACATAGTTATAATGAATTGCTATTGGCTCATATTGAAAACCATTTTGTTTCCTAAACCATTCCATGTTTACTTTACCAATAAAGTACTCACCTTCTTGTTTAAAAAAATTAGGCTTATTAAACTCTCCCCCATTACCATCTCCTTGTGAATGTACATAAGCATTTATTCTTGTATCCCAATAAACAACAGTTATAGATACATCTGTTCTGTAACCTACAATATTTGGATTGTGTTTTGTTTTGAATACAAGATTATCTCCTTCTTGATAATAATCAAAGGTTACTGTCCCACATTGAGCTTCTTTCCTATTTACATCACTGCAAGGATTTAATAAGTGTACTAAGCTCCTTTCATGAGAATGACCCATATAAGGTATTGGAGAACATACATCTTTTAATATCTTTACTATTACTTTACCTTCTCTTGCCATAATTACCCTCTTAAACTCATACCATTAAACCTATCTCTACAACCCTCTGATACTTTCCATTTGAAATTAGCTTCTGTATTACCATTACCATTAGCTTGATAAGTTAATTTACCTGCTATAATTTCACTGAAATCTATGATTGCATAATTATTTATTCTTGTACCATTATATCTTAATTCTCCGTCCCCATGATTAACATCATAAATCATTATCTGATTTATTTCTTCATCTTCAAAATCTGAATAATGGTCATTAAAATATCTGTAATCTATTGTTTGAACATTTCTACCTACATAAAAAGGAAAGTCAGCATATCTTGCTTCTGAGTTATCTGTATGTTTTCTTATACAATCCAAATCAATACCAAGACCTTCTAAACACCTTTTTACCTTATCAAAATGGAAATCAGTAGTCCAATCTTGAACTTTACCATTCTCTTCAACAGTACAGTTTCTTCCAACTTCCATTAGATAAAAACTAATATAGAAGATAGCTAAAATCTTCTTCAAAAATCTTTTGTTAAGCTCACTACCTCCTCTTATCTGTTCATTCAATAAAATACATATAGCTTCCTTAGAAAGGCTACAACTAACACAGTTTAATGCTTGACCAAACTTAGATTGATAATACTCTCCTGATAAGGTATAGTACAAAAGAACCTTTGTAGTTACATTAAGTAGCTTATTATCATCTACACAGCCATCACAATTACTACAAGGACAACCACATAATACACTCTCTAAGTCATCTACTAAGCTCTCTAATATTTGTGGATAATAAGTAAAAGTCTTAGTGGCTTCTCCTCCTAAAACCCTCTCATTCTTTTCTTCTACACCTGTTTTCTTAGACTCAACTAATACAAAATGAAGCTCATAAACACCTTGTCCATAAAGGTCTTTCTCAGCACTTGAATCTTTCTCTTTTGCTATCTGGTCATTAATTAATTTCTGTAAATCAATTTTTACTTCATTTACATTAGTACCTGATAAATAAGTCTTAGCAAAAACCTTTTCTTTGAAAGTATTATCACAACTATCTCTCTTTATAAGCCAATACTTAATTAAACCTGTATTTTTGTACCGTTGTTCTTTCTTTATTGTTATATTCCAATTCTCTCTTTTTACTGAATACCAAAGCATATACTACTTAATTAATAAAGTCCAAGAGGAGAACTCCTCTCCTACTTGGACTTCAAGTTAATAATAAAAACTACAAAAAACTATTACAATGTTCCAACAACAACTTCAGGTTCAAACTTCTTCAATGCAGTTTTCAAAGCTGTTACTGTACCAGCAGTTGTATTGCTTGGAATAGCAAGAATAAGTTCTTGTGTGTGGTCATACAAGAAGTGAGTTACTTGTGTAGCTCTTCCATAACGGATAGAGATTTGAATATATTTCTCATCTACCTTAGCATAAGCAGGAGTATGATATACTTGCTGTCCATAGTTAGACCAACGAGAGTATACTTCAGGATTGATAGAACGATATTCTAAATGACGAATATCAAATCCACTACCTTGTTCTACTACAGTTTGCTGAGTTACAGCATAAACTCCATTGCCCAAGAAATTGTCTCCTAAACCTACTTCAAACTCAGTATTGCGTGGAGTTAGATAACCTTCTTGATAGTTATCCTTTTCCAAAGGTACTGCTTCAAACTTAAAGTCAAGTTTTACATAAGCTGGAGTAGCTCCTGTAAGACCATCGTTATGTGTGTTGATAAGTTTCAACTCACTTTCAAACACTTCATCACCAGCAGCAATAGTACGTGTGATACCTGTTACACCAGTGATAGCAGCACGAGCAGTAAGAGTTACTTTCACATACTTGTTGTTCTTTAGATTCTTGTAAATCTCTGCTACAACAGGAATTGGGTTAATTTCTTTACATGGGTCAGTATTACATACTTGGCAGTTCTTAGATGTTGCTGTTCCAAAAGCTGTACTTGCATTCACACCTTCTTGAAACTTAGTAAGCTCATTATAAGCCTGTGTGCGAATAGTGTAATCTTTACCACAGAAGATACTAAAGTTCTTGAAAGTAGCAATCTTGTTCTTTGGATCTACAGGGTCAATAACAGAAATTGATTTTACATTATCTTTTTCAATCCATTGATTAGGAGATTTTACAATCTTACCTCCTTGTAGAATAGCAAAATAAACACGATTAGAGTTATTTAAGTTAGCTACTGACAGATTAGTTTCAGTATCAAAGATAGCAAATTCTCCCTCTGCAAGGTCAGCTAATTTCTTACCAGCGGTTAGAACGATACCATCTTTCTTAGCAACAAATACTTTTTGAATGTCTTGTCCTTGTGCCATAAAATCTTGTTTTTAATTATACAAATTGATTCATATTAAGTTTAGCTTGCTTGTATTGGAAATTTGGCATATCCAAGTTGTTAGAAGCTATTAGAACAGCTATATCCACTATCTCCCGATGCGTGTGTTGTGGAAGTTCAGAGTTTTGTCTGCCAGTAAGCTCTACTTCATTTGGAAGTTTATACTTGTGGTCAGGCTCTACATCTTGAGCATTATGTATAAGAGCTGGTTTCTTTATATAGGATATATAGGCTTTACTTAATGTAGTTACCTTAGGCGGTGTATCATTTGTTGGTTTAGGGGGATATACTCTGATACCATTCATATCAAAAGTACCATTTATCTCTCCCCACTCATAAGAGCTTTCATCATAAGGACTCTCTTGAAACATGTCATCATGCTGTCTTATGATTAACCTACATTTTCTTACTTTACAAATACCTTTCTTAGCATTCACATATCCTCTCACAAAGAACATGTATTCATCAGGTAGTGCTATATAATCATTAACTACATCTATTTCTTTATCTTCAACTACAAGAGTTCTTATATCATCTATATTTCTTTGAGATGTCTCAAAGCCTGTTATCTGATATAATCTTGGAAATGCAACTTTCTTTACAAAGAGTTCTTGAGCTTCATTTAAAAGCCAATCAATCTCTTGTATTCTTAGATTCCTATATTGCTGTGAATCTATCTTATTCAACTTCATTTTGAAGTCATAGTGCATCTCTTGTACTGTCATTATTCAGCAAGTTTTTCTTGTAATTGTAATCTCAATACTTGATTCTTAGGTGATTGTAGGAACTTAATAGCAGAAGACATATCTGCGCCTATAATCAAATCACCATACTTTATAATAGTACCCTCTTTCATTAAAATTCTTGATTGTATAAGTTTTAGAACCAATGTTTCTACAACTATATCTTCATTTTTCCTATCAAGAAGTTTCAAGAAGGCTTCAGGCTTGTCTTGAATTATCTCTTCTAATTTCAAGTCTATAACATCAACAGATTGTTTTGAAAAATCTTTTCCTGATAGAATCAAAGCATAGTTCAATTTCTTATCAGTAGGTAATTTAGACATTTCAATAATTGCTTTTCTTCGTATAGACTGTTTAGAAGCTTTTAGTTCTTCCTCTTCTAAAGGAGAATAAATAACGAATTTAGCATTAGGATATTTATTCTTTCTATACTCATCAAGTGAATTAGCTACTAAATCATTTCCTTTCAAAATATATAATTTTATAACGTCTAATGGGTTATCTGTATCAAAGAAATTAGAGCCATACTGTAACTGTATATGAGATATTTCTGAATCAAAGAATGAGTGTACTTCTCCAACTTTAAAATTCAAATCAAGATTAAATCCTGTTCTTTCCTGCAAATCTTTAATTTCATCTTCACTTGCTGGAAAGGAATATTTCCTCGTTTTAGGATCTATTGCACATTGCAATTTAATAGGGCGAATAATAAAATTCGCGTTTTCATTCTTATACCATTTTTCTTTTTCAATTGGTTTTACTTCTATAACTGCCATAATTCTCGTGTTATTAATTATTATTTTATCTGCTATATTCGTTTTAACAATGTCAGGGGTATATCTAATACCCCCAACACCATGTTAAAACACTCAAATTATTATAGCAAACCATTTGGTTGATATACTAACATACCACAGTTGGAGATGTCATCAATTTGAAGACCTAATTGGTCTGACAAGTGAATTGAGTAACTTTCCTTACTGTTAGCTGGATTGTATTGGTGACTACGTCCTTCAGGGCCGATTATACCACGTATATACTTATAAGTATAAGCATCTTCTACTTCTACACGTTTGATGTTTTCTCCTGATTCACCCTTGAAGTCAAGAAACATATAACGTAGAGATTCAACAAGTTTTCCAGTGATTGGGTCTACTTGACGGTTGTAACGACGGTCATCAAGAAGTGGCATGTGTACAAACTTCACACGAATACCCATATCTGAAACATATTCAGAGAAGCTAAATCCATAAGCATAAGAGTTAGGGTGATAGCTTACAGTTTGCTTAGCTGGATTAAAGTTAGTACCTACAAAACGCCAAGAACCATCTTGTTGAACTAACTGCTGCATCGCTTTTGATGCTTGTGTCATACCATGGTAACCTGTTAAAGCCACAATCTCTTTAATCTCACCTGGAGATACACGAGAGAAGTAAATATCAGAAAGATACTCTTCAAGCAAGTTTACACTGAAACGAGAGTAGTAGTGGTTATTACCTGATGTCTCCAACTGCTCAATAAGTCCAGGGAATGTATCCACTTCATATCCTACAGCAGAAGAAACACCTTTGTTTTTCTTACCATATACAAGAGCATTTTCTTTTTCCATCTCAAACTCTTTAATGAGCTTGGCTTCAATAGCAGGAAGCCACATAGAGTAAGTTTTACCATCTTGCATAAAGTCTACTCCTAAAGTCATTTCATGAGCGTAGTCAGTGATTTCATGTTGCTTACGTACTTTACCTGTTTTATTGTAAAGAGTATAGTAACCACTAAATTGAGTAGAACCACCTTGAATATCTGCTTCAGATGCAGTTGAGAACATCTTAGCCCATTCTTGACCTACTTGGAAAAGTTCTTCAGGAATACCAGCACCCTCTGTAGTTACATACTGTACTTCATATACATAGCCTTGACCTTGTGTTGCAATCGGCCCAGCTTGAATACGACACTGATGTTGTTTAGAACCACGTAGTGGAACAATCACGTCAGAAGGTAAGTAGAAGTTATTGTCAGATTTGATTTTGAATATTACACCACCAGCACCAACGAAGCCATCTACACCTTGTACAGATTCAACAATAACAAGAGGTTTAAAGTCATCTGCTTTTACTTTCTGTTCAAAGTCTTTGTCTTTAATAGACATTTTAGCATTACCAATAAGCGAGTTGAAGGCATTACCTGAATAATTATGCTTAGCAGAGAAAAGACCTTCTAACAGGGGTTTAATCTGTAGTGGTTTCTTTGAAGCTAAGAGTCCCAAGTTATTTCTATCTGTATAGTTTGCATGTCTTGGGATTTGTTTAAACCTAATATCTAAACTCATATTACTTAGTTTTGTTTAACAATTAATTAAAAATATCTGATAGATTTAATCTATTAGTTGAACTTCCACTACTACTATTAGATTTTAATCCTGATCTATTTTCTAAATTACTTTTTACTTGTTTAGTTACTTTAGTCTCTACTTGCTTTTCAAAATCCTTGAAGTTAAAATCATTCATCAACATCTTAGCAAGTAGAACTACTTTCCTATTATCCTGCAAGGTCTCAGCAAGTTTTTTCTGAAACCCTGTTACAGCTTGTGTATCACTAACCTTTATATTACGTTTTGTTATAAAGTCATAGATACCTTGTTTTTCTTTATTGGCTATCTTATAACCATTAATGTCTGAGCTTGTTTGAAGAACTTGTGAAACATTATTTTTAAACTCATTCTCCTGTTGAATAGCTTGATATTTTTTTCTTTCTTGTTCTTCCAACAATCTTTCTCTATCAAGCTGTCTTTCTTGCTCAATACGTTGGTAATACTTAGAGGCTGTATAGGCTTTCTTACCATTGTTTGTAAGTTGTTCTAAACGTTCTTCTACTTCTTCATCGTCCCAACCTTCTCTATAAGCTAACTGGAATCTTATAATTTCATCTTGGAATCTTTCATCTTCTATATTACCTTCAGGAAGGTAGTTTTCATCATTTGAAATGTGATTGATGAAATCTCTTGAATTTCCTCCATTTAGTTTGAAATTAATAAAATCTTGGAAGTCTTTATCTTGTGAAGCAGACCATTCTTTTATTCTTTTCTGTACTTCAAGTTCATAATCCTTCTCATAGATTTGTTCCAAATCAGCAGCAGTTAAATTACCTACTTCTTCTAATTCAACATTTCTCAAGATACCATAATCTTTCAAGTCTTTATATACATCAGTATATATTGAACTTTCTTGTTGAACAGGTTCTACCTTCTCATCTTTCTCAACAGATAGAGGTTCCTCTTGTTGATTAGGTTCAACACCTTCAAAAGAATTTACAGGTTCTTCAACAGATAAAGTAACCTCTTGAGGTTGTACGTTTACCTCGTTTGTTTCTGTAGGAGTTGCTTGTACATCTCCCAAAATGGATTCAATATTGTTATCCCAATCGAATCCTAATAGTCCATTTGTTTGCTCGTCCATAATTTCAATGCAAAATTAAGTTATATAAATCAATTATTAAATATTAAAATTTAGTTTTTTAGATAATTTTGTAAATAGCCTTTTATGCTTTTACCTTGCTTTTCAACACTTTAGTTTGTGCAAGTTTCTTTTCTTCTAACTCTTTTTTATCTTTCATTAAGTCTCTTTCTAAAGACATTTTATCTTCATGCTGCTTCTTATTTTCTTCAAGAGTTTGTTGTTTCAAGTCAAGCTCTTTCATCTTAATATCAGCATTAACACCTGCCTTATATATTTCAAGAACATCAGGTACACCATCATTATCCAAATCTTTATCTTCATTAAATCCAGTAGAAAGTATAGTCTGTTTTTGAAGTTCAATCTGTCCTTTGAGGTCAATTTCTTCCATTCTATTCTTGTGTTCCATCTGAATCTTTTCTTTCTCCCAAGCAATCTGACTATCTTGTAATTGTTTTTGAGATTCTTGTTGCTGTTGTTGCATCTGTTGCTCTTGTTCTCTCCTTTCTTGCTCTGCTGCTTTAAGCATTTCTTCGGCTTCAGTAATAGATTCGCTTCTCATTATCTTTATCACATCAGAAAGCTCTATTGCCTGATTTTGCATAGCTGCATGGGATAATTGTCTTACCATTTGAAGAGCTTCATTACTTCTCATAGAATTAGATATAAATATACCGTATGTACTGTTCTCTAACAAATCGTAATCAATCTTCAACATCTCTTTACCTATATCATCTACAACATAAGACAGACATTCAGGTCTATAAGTCAAATAAGCTACTTTAGCTGTCTCAATTAAAGCTTGTAATACATTTCTCTTAACCATACTGTGAAGTTCAAAATATGGCTCTAATATGTTTGCTGCCTGTACTATTGCTTGCTGCGTATTTCTTACAGCTTCATAATTGCCTATTTGACCTTCTATCTGTTTTGTAACACCAACAGATTCACCACATCTTTTTTCAATATAATCAGCAAGCTGTAGATACTTCTGTATATCTGATACTAATGATAAATCTAACTCTTTTACAGCCTGTGTTACATCTTGTTGCCTTGTACCTTCTTCATTAGGATTCAATAAACCTATCTTATTCAAGAAAGTGTAATTAAACCATTTTTCCAAAGTCATTCCTTTCATAGAACCTAATGGTATCATAGAGCTATTTAAGAACATGATTTTTCCTTTATCAGAAGCCATTAGTACTTCTATTCTATAAAGAATAATATTGTACAAATATTGGTATTGTTTTATTCTATCCATAATAGAAGTAGGCTCACTATTCATAGCATCATACATACAACCCTTATAAGATAGTTTACAATCTCCTGGTGTATTTAAATCAAAGTATTGACCTGGCACTTCTCTCATAGAAAGGTATAAATCATTACCAATTTTATATCCTTCATAACGAGCAGGAACCCATTTTGTAGTTATATTTGTATCACCTGCTTCCTTATTGAACTTATAGTTTTCATCAACTATCATTTCATAAGGTTCTCCTGTTTCTAAGTCAATACCTTCTAAGAACTTAATAGGCTTTAAATCTTTCCATTCACAATGTATTACAGCTATCTTCTTTTCAGGATAAGCTTCTTCAATAAATCCACTAAATTCATTGTATTCAGTAGCTACATCATATAACTTATCAATATCAGAATCCTCTAATTCATCAGAGAACATTCTTACTATCTCAGATACACTCTTATATTCTGTATAAGAAGCCCATTCAGCATCTTCTACAAAAAGCTCTGTAGCTCCGCAATTAAAATTCAACGGATTTACTACCTTTAATATAGGTTCTTTAGCTTCAATACCTGTATAGAATATCTCATAAGAGCTTATCAGACCATGTTTCCAACCTTGATTGAATTTAAAATTGATATTCTCTTTTTCGAACAAATACCTCAATAGTTGATGTGCAAGTATTTCAGCAGGGTCTTGATGCTCCCTTTGCATATACAATTTTACTTCAGCAGGAGTTCTAAGCTTCATCTCTTCCTCTACTTGCTGTTGCATTTGAGCTTGCTGTTCAGGAGAAGCACCCTCTTGTAAAGCTTGTTGTTGCTGTGCTTCCAACTGTTTCCTTATAGGCTCTGTAATGAATTGAATTACATAATCTCTTATCTGTCCAAATTCCTCTTGCTCTTTTCTTGTTGTAGCTTCTTTATTTACAGCATTTACAGTAAAAGAGAAAGGTCTCCCCATCTCCATACCCATAAGAGATTTAATCTTACCTGATACTATATCTTTATTAGTAAAATCTACAGGATATGTACCAGCCTCCTTGCCCAAAGGATAACATACTTTCTCAAATTCTCTTGGATTAATCTTGTTATTGAACAGGTCATAGTTTACTTTCATCTTAAATGCCTTAGAATCTAAGGCGTCATCGTCCAAAAAATCAAGTATATAATTTTTTGGATTAGCAGCATACTTATCAATCTTTTCTTTATACCATTGAAAGTCATTACTGTTTTTTTCTTTGTTGGTTAATCTACTATTTTTCATTTATCTTATCTAAAAAATTAATTACTTGACTTAATCTATCTACTTGTAATGAAGTCTCTTTTTCAAGTTCTTGCTCTTGTAATTGCATCATGCACATAAAGAAAGAAGATAACCTATCACAGTTAGTCTTTCTATTATATATCAACAATTCTTCTATAAATCCAGGACAATCTATCTCATCTATAGTTGATAATATATTACCAAAATCATCTTCATATCCATCAATAAGCCAGTTATTAGTATATTTCTCACAATCCTCTTTTATTTTATCTGTCATGTGACAACCAAACTTTCTATTAACCTTAGAGAACTTTACTGAATTAGAAATTGCCCTATCAGGCTGTACAGCTAAATATTGCAATGCTCTTTTCCTTTCAAAGTATGTAATAGGGTGAGTAACTTCATTCTCTACCATAATTTGAGTGTTATATAATATAGCAAGTTTTAGTGCTATCTCATTAACCATATCTGCATTTTGCGGTCTTCCATAGTATTCAGCTACTATCTTATATTTAGTCTTCTCACCTCTTAGCCAACCTTTAAACACTGTAATTGCACTTAAAGATGTACCTTCATTTTGTCTATAAGGGTCATATCCTATCTTATAAAAGTTCTTAGGTGCTTTATCACTTGGAAACTCATAAATAACTACAGCCCCTGTTAAATCAGTGTTTTTAGGTTTATAACTCCATATAGGCTCTAATTTTCCACTCAAATCTGGCTTAGCTACTACTTTAGTTTTATCTTCATTGTATTCTAAAGTAACAGGCATTCCTCGCTTTATATGCAAAGATTGTGCTTGTATCCTATTCAATCTATTTCTTAGCTCGTTTACAGGAAATATACTGAAAGAAGACATACTAAAAGCATCAGCAGGACATAAAGGAAACTCTTGCATGTGTTTATGTAACACACTTGAATTTGATGAGTTTGAAAGTATCTTTTTCCTTCTTTTATTCTCCCATTCAGTAGCTCCTTCTACATCAGAATTACCTTGCTTATCATAAAAACCTTCCATGTTCCATGTAACAGGGTGAAAGAAACCACAAACAGTGTTCTCAGCACCTTCATCCCATACATTAATAAAAGGCATAATATTATAAGCTAATGGATTATAGAACATTTCTGCATAATCCCTTGTACCCCCTTGTAAGTCTCCAGAAGTACCAATTATACATATCAATCCCGTTACTTTACTACCAGCTGTAAGAGATGGTACTGTAGCATTAAAAGAATCCGCTAAGTTGTCAAAAGAACCCGCTTCTTCTAATAGAATAAAAAGAGCATCAACCCCACGCATGGCATCAGGATTATCCTTAAAAGTTCTTGAAGCATCAATCCTCGATTTATAACCCTTTTCTACATTAACACCATTAACCTCTTCTATATACCCTGATTTGATGAAATCTTTCTTCTCAACTAATCTATTCTTACTAAAACCAGTATGCTCATTAAAAAAGTTCAAAAACTCCCAAACTTTCTCCATCGTCTCAGCCATGAACTTCTTATCATAAGCACCAATTAAAGAAAGTTTATCCCTTACAGTGTTATATATATTAGCTACAACAAGACCATTCTTAAATGAATATCCTTTACGCCTTGATTTACCTACTATGAAGTGATGACCTCCATCTAAATAATCCAAATGTGGCTTTACAAACAATCCTAATCTATCTAATATAGTATTAGATATTTTATCCCTTTTCTCTTTTAAAGAAAAATACTCTTCACTGTCTTCATCCATCTTTTTCATTCTCCTATTTAGCTCATTCCACTCTTTTCTCTCTTTCTCAGTGCTATTAACCAAAGAATGTTTGCTGCATATACCATTCCTTGCTATTTCTAAAGACCAAAAGAAGTTATAGTCCCCATCCCAAAAATCAGGGAAAGAGACTATCTTATTTGCTAAGGTATCTTCATCATCTTCATCTTCTGAATACTCTACACGCTGTATTTGAGCAAAATTCAAATAACAATAATGATGTCCTGTTATCTTCTGACCATCTACTTCATAACCCTCCATACACCTCTTTAACTGCTCTCTCCAATATTCAAGCCATTCAGGAGTGCCATAAGGTGCATCTGTATAATACCCTTTCTCAAGAAACCTTATAGCTTCTTGTCTAAATACAGAAGTATCCTTCCACTTACCATTATTGTATCTAATCTTACTCACTTAACTCAAAATGTATTGTCCTATTACCAACAATAGTAATAGGAAACTTTAAATCCTTAACTTCTCTGATGAAATGTAACTTTACACCTTCATCATAAAAACTCTGTAACTTATCTTTATTTCCTTTAACTAAGAACTCCTTGTAGTCAAAGTACTCTTGCTTAAACTCTTTGAAATTATCTATTTCTCTTGCAGTATTTTTCATTATTAATTCTCTAATGGATTAATAGTTTTGTTACCTCTTGTCCTTGTTTGGTCAAACAACTCTTGCTCAACCTTTTCCTTCAGTGTATTTAGAGATGTCATTATCTTTTCCACTTTTTCAACAGCTGAATATACATCTGCTGGCTTATATACAGGAACACCTGACTTAGTCCTTTCATTTAAATCTATGTTGTTCAAGAAATCTCTTGTCTTCATTACAGTCTCTAATGACTGCTTATACATCGTATAGTTGAAACTACCCTCAGTCTGAAACTCCTCTATCTTATACAAAGCAAACTTAACTTCATTGTCAGGCTCCCAATCATTTGGAAACTTCAACATCTCTTTTAACTTCTCATAACGCTGCCTATCACCATAACCAGCATAAGGGTTTGTTTTCCTTTTACTACTCATAAGCTCAATAAAAGTAAACTCCTTTATAGCTTGCTCCTTACCATTACTCTTATCTCTATCCCATATAGTCTTGAAAGGCTCTATCAACAAAGTCTCAGGATTAGGCTTAGCAACATTATTCTCTAATACAAATAAATATGCCATTATTCCTCTAAATAAATATTATAGTGGTCTATTGTTTTATTATTAGTGTTTAAGAATTTGTTTATTGCTACTATAAAAGAAGGTGTACTCGCATTCATAGTAGCTATCACATGACCATCTTCACTAAATACAATGAAATCATAAAGCTCCCCCTTTATAATCTCATATCTTTTTATTGTTACTTTTTCTCTAAATATAACCATCACTCTTCTAAATAATATTTTACATTCTTAAACTGTAGCACTCTATCAAAAGCAGTCTTAGCTAAATTGTAATTCAAATTGTCAGTGTAATAACTCCAATAGAACTCCTTAGTCTCTAAATCAATGAAATTAAACTCATACCCTTCTTTTAAAACACTTCTTTCAATCAAGATATGCTTTGTATATTCTTTTTTATTATTATCTACAGCAGAGTTAGAATATTCTAATACTTTACTCATCTGACTACCTATTTTTACTTCTTTTTCTTCTAATTTCTTAATGACACCATTAATATCATATTTAAGATAAGGAACCTTTTTCCCATTAATTACATAATATGCCATACTAAAACTCTTTAATTAAACAATAACTTACTACATCTTGATTGCCTATATAATCCAATATTTTGTAATAATCAGCAGTATTATTGGCTACCTGACAACCAGTACTCCAACCTCCAATCAACCTTGTAATCACATTATATGGCTGGTAACTCGCTGTATGAAAGTTAATACCTATAATACCCTCTCTCATCTTGCCAATCTCTTCTGCTTTATCATTCTTATTCCAATCCCTGTAGTACTTAATAGCACTATATTGCTTTAAAGCCCTCATTTTACCCTTATGCAATCCAGGTCTCCAAAGCGTATAATACCACTCATCTGTCTTAATTACAGCACAACCTTCTGAATTATAAGTTTCATAATTCTTTAATCCTGTAAGTCCAGCATTGGTAGTTCCTGTAGTTACCATGATAAATTTCTCACCTTTAAACAAGTAAAACTTATCATCAAATTCGTTGAACTTATCTTCTTTACTTTGCACTCCTAATATCCAATAATCATTAGGAATACGAATGAAACTCTTCAATCCCTTAACTCTGTTAAGCAATTGCTCATCTGTGTAATTCTTCATATCTTATTTAATTATTTTTGCTCTATACCTTAATACCTCACTACTACCATCTTTGTAATCAATAGTAATATTCTTACTAACAAAATAGTAATCTTCCATTATATGCACAGGAAAACTGCCACTTCTAAACCTTACCTTCATAAATTTTCCATCATAACCCAATATATCAGTGCAACCGCCACAACCTGGAGTTACAGCCACTATGTCATCATTTATATCTCCTAAGGTCTCAAAGTTAAACAACACATTACCTCCACTTCTGATGACACCTAAATCTATTTCTTGTTCTTTAAATCTACTCATTTCTTTTATTTTCTATAGTCTTACCAATCCTCTTAAAAGGAGTGAATTTACCCCCTCTCCTTTGCCAAAACATATCTGTCTCAACATCAAAAACAAGCTCTGTATCACAAAAAATCTCCCATTGCTTCCTACTTAACATACTCGGATAACACGGCTTATCACATGCCTTATTAGCAAACTGTAATGCAGTAGTCTTACATCCACATATCTTACAACTCCCTTCATTATAACACTGCCTATCCATACTATCTATCCTCAGCTCTATCTGCTCCTTAAACCACTTAGGCAATAACCAACTCAAATCAATGCCATACAACACCTTGCTGTAATACAACTTATACCTCAAATTCCCTTGAATATAAGCCAATATATTCCTTAAATTTACTCTTGCTTTCTTCTGCATCTCTTTTTGAATTTAACCACTTTACTCCTTTCTATTATTCCACTGTATAACCCTATTTTATAATCATCACCTTTCTCCTTAGCTTCCTCTAACAACTTTCTACACCTTTCAATATACTTATCAAATCTACCATGAGAAGGTAAAAATACACCAAATAATTCAAACCTAACCTCCTTAAACTCATTAGTGCATTCCCTCAAAAACTTAAAAGGACTACTTACTATATCCTTGAAATCACTGAAAGAATAATCATTAGAATATCCTCCACTCTCATAAAACTCTCTAATACTATCCATTATTTACCAATTTAAATATATACTCTTGACTACTACTATCAGGTACAATCAAACTATTTAACTCATCATTGGCCAAAATAAAACCCTTTTCCTTTAAATGTCTTATATGATTAGTCAAACTACCAAAACTCATACCCAATTTCTCCCTTATCTCCTTCCTACTCTCCTTACTCAAACTACCAAACATCAAAAAATAACTCAAAACATCTAACTCCTTGTCACTTAACTTAACAGGCAATATAGGATTTATTAACTGCAAATGAACCCTGTAATAAGCATTACCACTCAAGTTCACTACCTTACTAACCTTTCTCATAATATAAGTATTTTAACCGCACAAAAGTACAAATAACTATCCTAATAACCAAATAATCAGTACAGCTATAAAATTTTTTGTTATAAAATTTAACAACTGAACCTGTTTTAACAAGATTTTTATCCATAAATAAACACCCAATATACCAAAAAAATTTTTTGGTAATTTTTTTGAGAGGCCAGATTTTGTAGAAAAGCAGTGAATACGTGGGCTACCCCATATGGAACTCCCTACTAATCTTTGGTGTTGTGAGAGCCCCGCTCTCTCTAAAAAAAACACCTTTTCTTTCACAACGAATGTTTAATATTTAAATTTTTATAAAATGACAAATCAAAACAACTTAGAAAACTTAGCTAATGTTTTAGCTAATCTTGGGGTACAGACTTTCAATCCTGAAAGCGGTACGGGTGTCAAAGTTAACATGAAAAGCGGTAACACTTTTCAACCTACTGACCAGCAAGCACAAAACTCCGAACAATATGAGACGGAGTACAGAGACGGGACTGTTAAGTCTGTAGGTGACACCTTGCAGTATAACGATGCAACGGGTACAGTTAAACAACGTGTAGTTGTTACCTTGACAAACTCACAAGGACAGACAAAAGACTTTGAGGGTATTCGTACTCTTAAAAACAGCGTGGGCAGCACTAAAACGCCCGTTGTTGTAGGTCAAAAAGTTACGCTCGCTGTAAGCAAGCATAAGACGGATAAAACTAAAGCCGTTTATTGCGAGGTTATAGATTTGCGTAATATTGTGCAAGTCTCTGACTTTGACGAATTTTTCGCCGAGCCAAAGAAAAAGAACAACTAAAAGATTAGGGGACTTTGTCCCCTTTTCTTTTTAACACTTAAATTAACGTTTATACCTATTATATATATATATAACACTAAAAACAAACAAAATGAAATTAAGTAGCAAACACGCAAGTACACAAATACTTTGCAACGAGGATAAATTTTTAATATCTATAATGTTAGATAACGAGGACACGCACGACTTTTATTTCGTGGATAATCAAAATAAAATAAACAAAATAGAATTATTATTACCTTTTGGTTGCTTTGAGATAAACAATAACAAAAAAGTACCTTTTACTTTCTTATTTAGTGAGTACCTACTTTTTGGTAATGAAATTTCATGCAAAAGGGACAAAGAAAATGATTTGTATTTCTTTTTGGCTGTGAAAAAACCCCCTTATAATACTATGTCCGTACAAGAATTTAACAATTCTTTCAACTTTTAATATAATAGCTACTTGTATAAGTAGCTTTTTTTTTCGTGGCTTGTTTGTGTTTATTTTTCTTTGATTTTGTTTTTCATTTAGTGTTATATACTTATTTTAAGTGTGTTTTTTTATAGCTTTTTCCTTTTTAGGTATAATTATACTTAGATAGAAAAGCGTTTAAATTTTGGGCTTTATTTTAATCATTATAAGGCTTATTTTTTTAGTTGCTTTTTTGTTTATGTATAATTATACTTTGTTTTTTTTTCGTGGCAAATTTTGGGGCTTTCTGAGAGTTGTAAGGCTTGTTATTATTAACAAAGTCTTTAATTTTCTCAGTACCTACAAAAACCAATGAAAGCATAATATTTTCATTAACATTTTATTAAGAAATATAATATGTTAAGAATATGTTAAAATATATCATAAAAACGCCATACACCAATTAAGGCGGAGCGAAAAGTAGTTGTTATTTAAAATATTAGAATTATGCGTAACATTTTGATTTCTGTGATACTATTTAGCATGGTAGTATTACTTGTGATAAATATCTTTCATATAGATATACAGATTTTCATGCTTAGTGTATTATCTTTTAGCACTGCGTTATTTCTATTAATAGTTATAGCGAAGGTTTTAAACCATAAAAGAAAAGATCCAAGGGTAATTGAGTATTAAATACCTTTTGGAAATACCGCTTCAAATACGGCATGTAATTACGCTTTTGTAATTAGTGGTTCGATTCCACAAGCGGTATCTAACAAACATATAAATACATAAATACAATGAAATCAGTAAAATTTGACATTTTAAATGAAGAAAAAGAAGATTTGCTTAAATACATTTTCTTTGTTGAACAAGAATTAAAATCTTTTCATTATGCGGAAGATTTAATACATCTATTTAATATTCGTGATTACTTAGATATGATTAAGTCTTTGCATCATGACAATCACATGTCAGTTAGCATCTTTCATTTTTTGTACAATTATCTCGGTAGTGTGATAATGTTTACAATACAAAAAGAGAATAATGATGATTACAATTACAACATCAAGAATGATTTAATTAAACTTCAAGAAGTTTTGAAGAATAATTATCATGAGTACATGTAACAGTTTTGGCAGTTCTGATAAAAAACTGCCTTATTAATTTTAAAACATAAATACAATGAATAGATTTAAAGAACTTTACGATAAGGTAAATAAATTAATTTCATCTAATCAATATGAATTATTTGATTATGAAGATGAAAAATATGAGTTATTAGAATATTTAGAATTTTTAGATTTTGAAGGTTTCAATGAATATTTTAATGAACTCATAAATAAATCTTCTATTAAACCTGAGCAAAAAGAGTCAATACTTTCTTGTGTTAAGGAATTAGAGGATTACTGTAATTCTGCAAAGAACGGCAATGGTTCTAATATGTCTGATAGGAAATCTAAATTACTTTATTATTTCAGAACCTACAAGAACATTAGGGTTGAGATGAGAGATTTTGAGATTGATTTGTTTAATCATGTTGAACATCATCCTATTAATTCCTATGATTATGAGGAAGCTGGTGTACCAATTACAGGTGAAGCATGGTATGAATTTGCTAAAAAGAAGAAAGAAATAACTGACAAAATTGAATTAATGGAAGAGGGATTAGAAATTGTCAGAAATAAAATAGCTTTTTTATTAGAAGGTCAGACATGTAGTGTTATTGAAAGTACACCAACATATTTGAAACCTGAAAGAGTTGTTGATATATTCTACTTTTACTTGAGATTAGCTACACAGAAATAAGGTTTTGGGAGTTCCTACAAAAACTCCTTTCAACATTAAATACAAACGAAAATGAAAACAATAATATTAACTTTAGCGAGCTTTTTTAGCTTATTACCTCCAAAGACTGAGAAGTTTTGGATAGGAGGTTATGTATATGAATTACCTTATGAAGATGGTATATTGACCATAAATGGTGATTTTGATATACGTTGTCAATTAGTTGAAGATGATTCTTTAACTGATGATGGCAGTGACATATTTATAGACAGGTATGACAACCTATTTCAGTTAGCCTGGACAGATTATGGAATTGCAATAGTTCCATTAAATAGAAATTACGTAAATCATCAAGAATATTAAACATGAATACAATAAAAGTATTAGGCTTAACCGTAAGAAATAGAGTGGTAGGTTTAGCCATAAGAAAGATTGATACCACTAAATACGAGCCATTGAAAGAGCTTATTTGGAATTATCTTGTAAAAGATGAATCAGATAAGTTGTGCGCTCAAGATAATGAAGATTTCTACCATAAATTAGCTTTTTGGCGTAATGAGGTAGTAGATGACAAGATTAATCTTTTGATTGATAGAAATACTTATGATGCTTTCACAAGATTAGAGAGAAGTATTGAGGATTTGATGGAGCAAATACCATGTAATGCCAATTATGTGATTAAAGAAAATTTCACTTGTTAAAATCAAAACCATCAAATATTAATTTTAAGATAATTTAAATATTGTTCAATATTGGTGAAAGCATGCGGTTGAAACTATATATAAAACAAAAAAAGCTACTACCGAAGGTAGTAGGGGTTTTATATATAGTTTCACAAATGCGCGCGAAAAAACTTGATGGTATATATACACGCGTAGGCGTAAGAAGCAATCTGATTTTGGATATTTTGCCTAATAACCTCGTACAAGAATTTTAAAGTACCAAATTTTAATCAAAATACATTTTTGGTATAAGAATTAGTCTTTAAGGTAGAAAATTAAAATTTAAGCCTTAAAATGCCTTATTTTTGATTGTGTAAATTTTTGTTTGTTGAACAATTTCAAAAGTATAATCTGTTAAATTTATAATTTCATTAAATATGAGAACACCTATTCTATTTTTGGGTTTGTGTATGACTTGGTGTAGTTATTCACAAAAGGTTTATGACTTAGATAAGAAAGAGCCAAAAACCATAGAACAAGTCATTGGTAAAAGTGTAAAGACCAATGACAAAGCAACATTTAAAGGTAAAACCTATGAAGTCTATAAGACTGATAAATCAGGTAAGCTCTTTATTGTTGCTGAGAGCAAGAAAGGTAATCTTTACCGTAAATACATTAATGACACAACACTGTAATTACTACAATTACTGTACAAAGTGTTTGAGCCATTTTGTATAAATTTAATTAGTTAGTAAGGGCAGAAATGCCCTTAATTTCTATTATTTTTGTTTGACTATGTAAATACCTTAGGAATGGACGATAATTACAAAAACATATTCCATACAGTTTCTGTAGCTGCTGTAGAACTTTATACAAGAGTTCCTATAAATACACCGAGTGTAAAAGGTCTTGTAAGAAAATTCATCAAAAGCCTTTATAAGGCGGAAATAGAAGCCTATAATACTTCTACTGAAGAAACTCCTTTTGAGAATAGTTATGTGTATTACTACTTTGTAAATCCACAAGAGAATAACTCTTCCTTTGAATATTTTTTAGCTTATACTCAATTAGCTCTGTTGAGTTATGATGGTGATGATTACAGATACAGTTTAGAGCTGTTGGCTCAAATACTTTACACAAAGCTGTTGCAAAACTGTAAAGACATTAACTTAGACGATATATTAACTGAAATACAAACATCATGAAAGAATTATTAGAAACCAAAGACAGAGTAGTCTATAAAGGACTGCCAACTAAAGAAGGTATATTGGAATACCTAAAGAACAGAAGTATTAGTAATAGCCTTGACTATTATCAATTAGTTACTCTCTATACAATAGATGGAGATAGTATCATTGATGAAACTCATGTAATTACTAAGACAAAGAACAAGAATTTTAAGGCAATCACCATCATTGAGAAAGCTGGTGAAATTGACAAAAACTTACCTTATTAGTAACATTCTTGTAACAGAATAAGGATTACCTTTGCAACTGAAAAACTAATGTTAGTGGTGACATTGTAATTGAAGTTTTTCGTTTGTATTTGTGTTATGAAATAAAAAACAGTAACGTTCTTTTTTTGCATTTTTCGTTAATGCAACCCAGCCTTATCATTTTTACAACAAGCAAGTAGTTTTGACTGTTTCTACTTGCTTTTTTATTTAAGAAAATACAATAACCTATGAAATATACAATATTTGACTTAGAATGTGATGGCTTGTTAGATGTAGTAACAAAATTACATTGTTTTTGTTATCAGATTTATGAGAAAGGTGTTCTATTAGAAAAAGGAGCTTTAGTTAATCCTAATGATATTATTACCTTTTTGGATAAACAAGAAACTATAATAGGTCATAACATTATAAGGTTTGACATACCTGTTTTAAAAAAGATATTAGGTTGGAAAAAGCCAAAGGAGCTTAAAATCATAGATACTATGGGATTATCATGGTATTTATATATAGGAAGAAAATCTCATGGATTAGAATCCTTTGGAGAAGAATTTGGAGTACCTAAACCTAAAATATCTGATTGGAGTAATCTTACTGTTGAAGAATATATTCACAGGTGTAGTGAAGATGTTGAGATTAATCAAATACTCTTTCACAATCAAATGAATTTACTAAGTAAACTCTATAGAAAATATGATGATAAAATAAGAATTATAAATTACTTAAACTTCAAAATGGATTGTTTAAGAGAACAAGAGGAAGTAAAGATAAAAATAGATACAAATTTACTATACAAATCACTTAATGAACTTAAATCTATTTACACAGAAAAGTCTGAAATTTTAAAGAAAGTAATGCCTGAAGTATATAAGTATAAAGAGGTAAAAAAACCTGAAAAAATGACACTGAAAAATGGTTCTTTAAGTGAAGCAGGTAAAAAATGGGAACAACTATTAAATGAAAAAAATCTACCAATTGATTATGAAGGAAATATAACAGTACTACATAAAAAAGAAGAACCTAATCCAGGAAGTGTAGACCAAATAAAAAAATGGCTTTATTCTTTAGGTTGGAAACCAAATATATTTGACAAAAAAACAAAAGTAGCTCAAATATATGATGAGAATAAAAAAGTAAGTCTTTCTGTAAAAGAATTATATCCATTATGTCCTGAGTTAGAAAACTTAGATATGATGAGTATGATTAAAAATAGAATTAATACTTTGAAAGGTTTTGAAGAAAACTTAGATAGCAATAATTTTTCTATAGCTTCAGCTCAAGGATTTACTAACACTCTAAGATTTACTCATGTAAAACCTGTTGCAAATCTCGTAAAAGTAGGTAAATTTTATGGAGAACAGATTAGAGGTTTAATTACAGTACCTAATGATGATTACCTTTTTTGTGGAAGTGATTGTTCAGCTTTAGAGGATACAACAAAGCAGAATTATATGATGAAATATGATGCAGAGTATGTAAAAGAAATGAGAACTCCTGGATTTGACCCACATATAGATATTGCTTTATTATCAGGTTTATTATCTAAAGAAGAGGTATTAAGATATAAAGAATTAGATAAAAAGAAGGAACAAACGCCAGAAGAACACAAGGAATTTGTTGTTTTAAAGAATAAAAGGGGTATTGCTAAAGTGGGTAATTTTAGTATGACTTATGGTGCTCAACCTAAAACAGTATCTGAGTCTATAAATAAGCCTATAGAAGATGCCCAAAAACTCTTTGATATTTATTGGGAAAGAAATTGGTCAGTAAAGAAAATAGCTGAAGATTTTAGAGTTAGAATAATCTTTAAAGATGGTTCAGTAAAGAACTATATAAATAAATCTCTAATAGATTTTAGTACTGATAAAAATAAAAAAAGTCAATGGTATAGTTTTATGGAATCAATAGATTCTATGTGGCTTTTAAATCCTTATAGTAATTTTTATTACTCACTAAGAAAACCAAAAGATGCTTTTTCCACAGGTAATCAAGGGTTAGGAGTCTGGTGTTTTGACAATTTTGTAAGGGAAGTTAGAAAAAAAGGAATTAAAATAAGTCTTCAATATCATGATGAAATAGGCTTTGTATTCTTAAGAAATAAATATACAAAAGAGGAAATATTAAAAAAATTAAAAGAGTGTATTTCCAAAGTAAATGAAAGGTTGCAGTTACCTATTCCAATAGATATAAGTGCAGACTTTGGGGTTAATTACGCAGAATGTCATTAATTATGAATAAGAATTTTAGATTAAAAGAGTTTTCTTTAAAATTTGAAAGAGGTTACGCTTTTGAAAAAGAAGAAGAAAAACAAAAAGATAGATATGAAGGTAAAGTCTCTTTCTTTAATGAAATAGGGGAGTCTTTTACCTTATGTGTAGATGAAAATTTATCATTAGATATACTAAAGATAATATCCAAGAAACTTTCAGAGAACACAGATAAATTAGTAAAAAATATAATTGATAGTATATGAAAGAAATAATACAAGAAATTAGCTATTTTAGTCTTCCAAATTTATATTATTACAACAATTATGAAGATTGGGATAAAGAAATTAAAGCTGTCTTAGAAGCAGAAAAGCTACCTATTACTTTAAAACATAGTAAATATGAAGGTTATAAGATAATTACTAATAAACAAAACATTCATATCCTTATTCAAGGAGGACAACAATGTTGTGAAGAATGGGGTTATGAATCTTGTTCAAGTGAAGGTATTATAGAGACTAAAGATGATTTCAAAGATTTTATAGGTGCTGAAATTATTAGTATAGAATCTGTAGAGCCTAAAAATCATATTGGAATACCTATATATAATGCTTTATTAGAAGAAATAAATTATGATAGAAATGGAATAGCAGCTGAATTTGTAAACATAAAAACAAGTAATGGATTGTTACAATTTGCTGTTTATAACTGCCATAATGGTTATTATGGGCATGATATTTATATTAAGTTCAATAATGAAGTAATAGATAGCCAATTATAAATACCAAAAAATATGTTTGAAGAAAATCAAGAAGTACAAGACCCTAATTTTGGATTAGGGCAAGTAGTCACTGAATTTGTCAGTGATAGCGTATCTGTCTTATTTGACAGTCAATTAGGAAACTACTATCCTGTTGAAGTAATATATGATGAGAAAGGCAAAATAAAGCAAATCACTTCAAATGAAGAAACTATTAATGTAGATAAACTTTATAAAAAACCTTCTTTAACTGCAACAGGAAGAACAAGACATTCACTTGACAGGTTTCGTAAAAGATATTGCGTATTTAAAATAGATTCAGTGGCAGTAACTGATGTACTTGCTAAAATAGAAAATGGCAAATACTATGGTCTATCAGGAGCTGTATATAATGAGTTTCTAAGACCTTTAGAGTATGGTGATTTAAGGTTTTTAATGTAAAATAACATGAAAACAAATTTTAAAATTAACGATAAAGTATTTGATATAAGATTTGGTTGGGGAACTATTTTTTATCTTTATAGTACAGATTGGGAAAAAGAAAAAAACGATGAAAACTTAGTTTGTGCAGCTAAATTTGAAAAAGATGAAGAAGTAAATTACACAAAATCTATGGCTTTGAAACTCTTATCTTTTACAGAGTATACATTGAAAGGTTTTAATCAAATATATAAAAGGGATTACACTAAATACATAGGTAAATGGTGTAGATTTAAACATAAATACGATAAAGATTATTTTTATTTGTGTATACTTAGTAGTATAGATGAAAAAGGAAATTTTTATGATTCTGAAGGTGATGATTGGGATTATTGTGAGCCACTAACAGATGAACAGATTAAAATACTTGGATTAGAATGAAATTAACAAAAGATGATTTAGGCAAATTTTTCTTTATCACAGAAAGTGACAATAAAGGATATAGAGAAATACTAAGATGTAAATTAGTTGAAATAAGTATCACTGAAAAGCACGAGTTAGAAGGAGAAAAGATCATTGTTTCTGATACAAAAACTTACATTGTTCTAAAATTTAGAGATGAATTTTATACACCTAAATTAAAAGATGTATATAGAACATTAGAAGAAGTACTAAAAGTAATAGAAAAAGAAGATTACGCATGATTAATCAAGAAAGTAAAGAAATTTGGGAAACAATACTTTATAAATATATAAGAGGTTATAAAGATTTAAAAAACAAAGACGTGGAAATCACCTCTGTTGTAAACTATAACAATGAATTATATATAGTAGAGATGGAAGATAAAAAAGGTGAAACATACAAAGTAGAATTATATAATAATGTAATACAACACTTTCTATCTACTTTCAAAACTTCTTATAGTGAAATGGTTATAGATATTAATTCAAATTTCAAACAGATTATTACTGATTGTGAACTTTATAAGATGCTTTTAAAACAATTAGAATATGCAAAACAACAATTACCCGAATTGGCTTGTAACCTTAAAGATAGCCCAACAACTCAAAAAAATAGGGTTTAATGAACCTTGTTTAGTAGAAAATGTCGAAACACATTCTGAGGATTATAACCTCGTAGGTTTTGAAGAACAAATAATGTTTGATGAACATGCCATGTTAGAAGAAATAGTATTTGTAAAAAATCAAGACTTAAAAGATGAGTTTGGTATTTATAAGAGTTTCGTTTTAAGAACTGCAATTCCAACATTTGAACAAGTTTTTGAATGGTTCAGAAGTAAAAACATATTAGGTTGGGTAGAGTGCCAATGTAACCCCGAAATAGAGTTTTACACAAGAATATTAGTAAATGGTGAAAATTTCTTTTTCAAAGGAAAAAGAAAACCTTACAAATCTTATGAAGAATGTAGGGAAGCTTTAATAGAGGAATTATTAATTGTATATAATAAATTTTATGGAAACAAATAATTACCCAAGTTGGCTTGTCCCATTGGATATAGCCATAAAATTCAAAGAAATAGGTTTTGATGAACCTACATTATTTCATTATTACGAAAATGACTTTGATGTTACAATAGAAACAAATAGTTACTATGATGAAGGAGAAGCTCAAGGATATTTACATTTTTATATATCTGCATTTAAGGAAGAAAACTTTAATAGAGATAAGAAATGTATTTCTCTCCCCACTTGGGAACAAGCCTTTGAGTGGTTCAGAAAGAAAGACATGTTTCATAGTATTCATATTTCCGAAGATTTACTTCATAGAGTTAAGTTTTTTGAAGCAGAAATACGTGATAAAAACGCAGATATAATTTGCATAATTAGTAAATTGACTTATGAAGAAGCTCGTAAAGCATTAATTAACAAATTAATAGAATTATATGAAACCAACATTAATATATAATGATTATTATAATGAAAATTATATAATCTATGAAATAACAGATTTACTTCAGATTGTAAAAGTAGATATAACAGAAAATAACAATAGCTATTATGTTGATTATCAGTTAAAACATTTTGAAAAGAATACCCTTCATAGTTATTCTGCTTCATTTACAAGGAAAGAAGTTCTTGAGGACGTATTAAAAGGAATACTTAATAAAATAGAAAAAGGACATTTTAAACATTATTCAGTTTGGATTAAAAAAAATTAAAACATGAAAACAATATTTAAAGAAGGAATGGAAGTTTAGGATAAAATAATATCACCAAACAAAGGAAAAGTAATAGAGGTTTTAGAAGATACAAATTTTGACTTTACTATTAAGGTTGAATTTGATGACGGATTAAAAATTCAATACACTGATGAAGGTTGCTTTGTAAAAAGTAAAGGAGCAATCAAGACATTGTCCACTGCGGATTATTCTATAGATTTTGAAGGTTTTGAACAAAAAGCACCCCCAAAAACAACTTACGAGGAAGCTTTAGAATGGTTGGAAAAGAACTCTAAAGATAGTGTAATTTATGCAGATGAAGCATATGTTAGTGAAGAATATGAGTTTGCTTTTGAAGCTCTAAGAAAATTAATTATCCTCAGAGACTATTATAATGAAGGCTGGAAACCTGAGTTTAATAGTAAGTCAGGTGATAAATTTCGTATAGTTAATTATTGTGGGGATACACTTAGCAAAGATAAATCCTTTAGTGTTTGTGGAGTAATGGTTTTCAAAACAGAAGAAATAAGAGATAAGTTCCTTGAAGAACAAAGGGAGTTATTAGAAATTGCGAAGCCTTTATTATAATAAAAACAAATCATGGAAACAGTGTTTAGAATAGGAATGAAGGTCTATGACCAAATGGTTTTTCCTGACCAAGAAGGAGAGGTTACAAATATTCACATGTATAATAATTCTCCAATAGAAGTTACTGTAGAAAGATTAAGAAGAAAATTCTTTTACATGAGAGATGGGAGATTCTTAGAGAATCTTATACCCACACTATCTACTAAACCTTATAAATTAGAAGGCTTTAGTCAAAAGCCAACTTTTACTGAAGCTCTAAAATGGTTAAGAGATAAATCTTTAGGTGAAGCTATTACTTATAAAATAGACGGAGAAAAGTACTTTGTTGATTATTATTACAGTAAAAATGCTCCTTATAAATCTTTTGAAGCTCTTAGAAAACTTACTATTTTAAGAGATTATTACAATGATGGTCTTAAACAAGAGGATTTAGGTAATGTTATTAATGCAATTGTAATAGAAAGAATAGATGATGAATATCAATTCGTTGTCAGGAAAAATTTTAATACAAGACATATGTTATTTTTCAAATCAGAAGAAATTGCAGAAAATTTTCTCAGAGAACAAAAAGAACTGTTAGAAATAGCAAAACCTATATTATGACAAAAGCAGAATTAACAGAATTACTTATAGATGCAAATATAGAAGTAGTTCAAAGTGTATTACATGATTTACCAAGAAAAAGTTCTTTAGAAATTGCACAAGACTGGTATAATAATTTAAATGGGGTAAAATTCTCTGATTGGGGAAAAGATTTATTTTCATATTCTCCTCCAATAAAAGAGATAAAAATACCTACTGAAATGGTTATACTATGTCTTAATAGTGACAAAAAGGCAGAACATATTCTTGTAAATTATCTACAGAGACAACTCAATAAAAAAGAGAATCAATTCTTTTTTGGAGCTAATAGAATAAAAGAACTTTTTGTTAAGTTAGAAAGTAGAAGTCCAAAAGATTATATTCAGAATTGGCCTAAAGAGGACTATAAAGCTCTTCATAATGCTGGAGAAATTGTAGATGCTCTATTAGGCTCAATGAGAACTTTTGAAGATTTAGTGTTTCTAACTAAATTAAAAAATGAGGTTATTCTATATATTAGACCTTTTGCTGATTTAGAAAGGAGATATGAATGGAGAGTGTTTGTAAAGGATAAAAAAGTCATTGGTATAAGCCAACAATTCTATAAGGATACTTTTAGTTATAATGAATCATACTTGAATATTCTTGAGAAAGACATTCTCTATTTCATGAATGAGACTTGTATACCCAATATTCCTGTAGATAATTTTGTAGCTGACTTGTATGTCTATAACTATGTTTATCTTTCAAATCTTGGAGAATTTATATTGTTTCCTTCTATAATAGAAACAAATCCTTATGGTTTATCAGACCCTTGTCTATTTGAAACTTATGATAATTTAGAATCAAGTAAAGAACTATTAAAATACAATAAAAAATGAAAGAATTTTTTAGTATGACTTATGTACCAGCTTTTTGGGTATCTTTAATTTGTGGGCTAATATACTTTATTTTAAGGTTTAGGAAAATAAGAGAGTTAGACCAACCGTGGGTTTTAGGTATTATAGTATTAGCAAGCTTTACACCTATGGTAAATGTATTATCCGCTTTTATCTCTATTTTCTTTGCTATAGAAGCAATAGGTAATGGATTAAATAGGTTAAAAGCTAAAAAGAGATTAAAAAGAATTAAAAAAATCAAATCATGAAAATTATTCCAAGATTACTAATGTATGCAAACTTGTTTTCTTGTTTTGCAGCAGTTTTATTAGTCTTAAAAGATATTATACATAACAAAGATGCATTTATATTGATTAATGCATTCATATTATGTTTAGGCTTTTTTAATTTAGACTTCTTTATAAAATTATATAAAGATATAGAAAATGAATCAGAATAAAATAAAAACTTATAACATCATGACAAAAAAAGAAATAAAAAATGAAATTATAAGACTAATAGAGTTTTATAAAGATGAAGCTGAAGAGTATAAAGACTTCTTAGAGAACTCTATGGAAGATGGTGAAACTAATTCAGCAGCTGAAGCATCTCTTGATAGAATAGAAGAATTTTTAAACAATTTGGAACGGTTAAAATCATATTGTGATGAAGAATAACATCAAAGCAGAAATTATAGCTCATAGTAAAAGAGCTGGAACAGGTGATGAGATAATCACCTATAAATTGACATTTCCTCGTATTATTCTTAGTGAGGTCAATACATACAAGATGTTAGAGAAGAATACCAGCTCGTGCCTGAGTGGTAATTCTCTTATTCTTGTTTATGATGGAAAGTCTTTCAAGGAAGTACAAATAAAAAACTTGTTTGAGAATAACAATCAAAACTTGAAAATAGTCTCTTTTAATGAAGACTACAGCTTCCTATTACAAGATATAAGTAAGGTATTTCATTCAGGAGTAAAACCTGTCTATAGGATTACATTTTACTCAGGTTATTGTCTTGATTGTACAGAAAATCACAGATTATTAAAATCAAATGAATATAATAACGAGTTTGTAACATTAAAAGATTTCAACATAAAACAAGAAAATGGTAATGTATTAATAGATTCAAAAATTATGAATACCTATTTTGTTGGAATTGATTCTGTTCAAAGAAGAGGTTATAGTTATAAAAACTTACAAGTAGATGATTCAGGAAATGTTTATGTATCAGTAAATAGTAGTAGTTCTGGTATAAAATACCATGAGTATGAAATTTACGAACCTATGAGAATTACAAATATTGAATATCTTGGTGAGATGGATACCTATGATATAGAAGTAGATGGAGAATACCATAATTTCATAGCCAATGGTGTTGTAGTTCATAACTCTCGCGCTATACCCTTTGAAAAGATGGTAGAAGTAGTAGAGAAAGAGCCTTTTGTGCCTATTGCATGGTCTAAACCCCATAAAGGAATGCAAGGAACAGAATATTATACAGTACCGAATACAATAGAAAGTAAAATAAAAAAATGGTTGGAAGCACGAGATGCTGCCGTATTGACTGCCAAAAATTTGGATATAGATACTATCGAGGTAAAGGAAAGGGTTTGTTTGGATTATAGGGATATAGTGGAAGATAATTATAAATTGGTCAAACATGAAACCTTTAATCCAGTATCAAAACAGCTTAAAAATCGCATTCTCGAACCCTTTATGTGGGTCACACAACTCTGCACAGGTTCTCGTGAATCTTTTGAACATTTGTTTGAACAGAGATGTCCAATTTATGAGTTAGAAGTATGCCCTGATTCAGTAGTGTATGCCAGAAGTAAAAAAGAGTTTATTGAACATTATGATTGTTTTAAAGATAAAGATGATTTATGGTGGCTTCAACGTAATAAAGGGCAAGCAGAAATCCACTTCATGGACTTAGCGGAGAAAATGTATGATGCACTAAATGAATCTACTCCTGATGAGCTTAAAGAAGGTGATTGGCATATCCCTTTTCAAGAGGAAATATGGAAAGGGAAACAAGCTGAAAAACTTGAGGATTTTATCAAAATGTCTTGTGCTATGACTGCAAGGATTAGTTATACAACTATTAGTGATAATGAAATTCTTACATTGGAAAAAGCTAAAAACATATATGATAAATGTGTTAAATCAGGACATTTTTCAGTTGTTAGTCACTGTGCTAAGTGCATGACTTATGAAGAGTACGAGAATTGGTATAAAGGTTTTATGAAAACTACTTACTATTTTGATGAGAATGGAAGACAACATAGAGTTATGGCTGATAGGGATTTTCATAAAGCTAAAGGTTATAATAAAAACCTTCGTGGTTTTATTAGTCTAAGACAATATGTAGAAGATGGTGTTGGAATAATAAATTAATAATAATTACCTCTTAGATACCAGGTCAAGTGGGAAGTTTAATATAAACTGCATGATTACTTGAGACCTGGCAATCTAAGAGGTTTCATAAATAAAACGAGATGATAATAGAAACAAAATTCAACGTAGGTGATAAAGTATTTATCAGTAAAAATGGTACTTTTGAAGAATCTGAAGTGACTGAAATAAGTATATATATTAAGGATTCAATTAGGATTCATTATAGTATTAAAAATTATTTTCTTAGATTTTTCTTTGAGCATGAACTATTTAAAAGCAAAGAAGAATTATTATAACACTCTAACAATTTAAAAGATGAACAGATTTAATTTAAAAGAATTAGGAAAACTTCTAATGCAAGAAACAGAAAGAGTTTCAGATGGTTATCATACTTTCTCAGAATTGTATGAGTTCCGTAAAATGTATAATGCATTACTATTTAATGAGTGGTATAAACAAGGAAAATACCAAGTTCATAAATCATGGAAACATAATGACGGTGAGAAATGCTTTGGAGGTGATGATTGGTTTATTGTATCAGCCATGCTACCAACAGGACAAATTTCTAATCATTATAAGAAAGAAGATTGGAACTTGTTTCAAGTAAAAGAAACACACAAAGCATTATTTCCATTTGATGGTCATACATCATACGATGTGTTATACAGAATGGCTAAGCTAATAGAGTACGAGAAATAAGTAAGTGATTTTTAAGTTTAAACACCAATAAAGACAAGTGGTAATCTCTAATGAGGCGAACCTTAGAATCTTAATAGTGCTTGAAGTCTTTATTGGTGTATTTTTATTAATTGAATTGTATGAAAACAAAATTTAAAGTAAATCAAAAAGTATTTGATTACTCCTATGGCTGGGGTAAAGTATCAGAAATACATGAAGATACTTCTCTTAGTGTTTATTATAGAAAGTTAGATTTTTATGTTCTTTACTGTGAAGATGGAAGTTACTTCTTTAGGGACAAAATAGCTTCAAAACCTGTGTTAGCTACTGAAGAATATACCTTAAATGGTTTTACTCAAGAATATAAGCCATCTTATGAGGATTATTTTGGTAAATGGGGTAAGTTTTGGGATAGTGATTCTGATACGGATTTTGTAGTATCAATTCTTTATTATTACAATGATGAGAATGACTATAAATTTATTACTAATGATGACCATTGCTACGAGTTCTTTGAACCTCTAACTGAAGAACAAATCAAAGTATTAAACCTAAGTTATGAGAAAAATTAAATTCAGAGCCTTCAAACTCGGTACAAAAGAATTTGTGTATGGACTACTATCAACATACAAATTTGGTTACTTCAATATTGAAGGTTTTAAAGTGGAGGAAGAAACTATAGGCCAATTTACTGGACTTCTCGATATTGAAGGTAATGAGATATATGAAGGAGATATTCTGAAAGATAGTGATGGAAACAAGTTATTTGTAATTTTTGAAGACGGATGCTTTAATATTAAAATAAGAATTAAAGATAAGTACTTCTACACAGATACTTTTCTAAAGAAAGCAGTAATAAATTCTTTTAAACTAAAAATAATAGGAAATATTTATGAAAATGAATGATTATCCAAATTGGTTAGTACCAATTAAAATAGCTAAAAAACTTAAAAAAATAGGTTTTAATACTAATACTTTTTTTCTTTATAATGAGGAAGATGAACCTAAAGTAATGTTTGGTTTAAATACATTTGAGGAAGTAGATGGACAATCTAATCTTGAGATTGAGCAATTATATTTATATCAAGAAGCTGACATGGAATCCTATGAGTGTGTTCTTCCTACATGGGAACAGGCTATTGAGTGGTTTATTGATAAAGACCTTATTGGTACAATAGAATATAGAAAGTTTGATGAAAAAGACCCTTATTATGCCTATTGTATAACAAATAAGATGACTAAGGTATTAGACTATTCATCAAACAATACTCGTTATAAAACTTATAGAGAAGCTCGTGAGGCTTTAGTTAATAAATTAATCAAATTGTATGGAAAGAAATAAATCTTATGATTGGCTAATCTCAGCAGAACAGGCTGAGAAGCTAAGAGAGTTAGGCTTTGATGAAAACAACGAACAGATAGTAAAGTTGTTTGAAAAGTCATCAGGACTGATAATAGAACCATCTTTAGAGACAAATGAAACTACTTATTATAAGGATTATTTAGAAAATCCTGATAAGTACATTCCTCTATATACTTATGAGCAAGTACTCTCATGGTTTAGAGAAAAAGAAATGTATGGTTGGGTAGGACTTGACCCTCATTCTATAGCAGGCATATTTTACACAATAAAATTCAAAAAAGATGATGTGTATTGGGTAGCAGGTAATTTCAATGAGGACTTCTTCTCCTATGAGAAATGTAGAGATAGTATGATTGATAGATTAATTGAAATTTATAAAGGCAATATTCAAGAAAAACCAAAAAGTATAATGATATGGTAACAAATGAATATCCTAATTGGCTTGTACCATTGAACGAAGCTAAGAGGTTGAAAGATTTAGGTTTTGATGAACCTTGTATATTTTCTTATTCCGAAGGATTTGGTATTACAGCTTGTCTAAGAATTGGTGCATCTGACGAGCCTTCAATTTCAGATTTTATAATTGGAGGAAACACACCAGATAGTCCGCTTACTGATTTACCAACTTGGGAACAAGTCTTTGAGTGGTTCAGAAATAGAGGTTTTTATATAACTTTAGAAAATCACCAAGACAGTACAAAGTTTATGTTTTACAATATGAAAATAAACGAAGGTAAACATTTCAAAGGTGAATTTTCAAGTTATAAAGAAACAAGAGAAGTATTAGTAAACAAATTAATAGAAGTATACGGAAACAATATTTAGAATTGGGACTACTGTATATGATGAAGTATTCCACAAAGGTAAGAAAGGTAAGATTGTAGAAATAAAAGATTGGACTAAAGATTGTTTAGGTGTAGAAAAGGTTCTTATTGTTCATTTTGGTAATTTCTCATACACTTACTCTATGAGAGGTTCTCTAATGGCCTTTGGAGGACGAGAAGTAAATTATGCAATGCCTGTAACTCTTTCTACATCTCCTTATACAGTAGGAGAAATAAAACAAGAGCCTACTCCTCCTAATGTTCAAGAAGCAATAGAATGGTGTAAGGAAAAATATGAAGATTATAGAGAAAATCTTTGTGGCCATTATCTTAGCGAAAAGTATGAGGAAGCATTTGATGCCCTTAATTCATTGATATTACTCCGAGAATTGTATAACGAGGGTTGGAAACCCAATTGGGGAGATGATTCTATTAAATACTGTATAGTAAGAAATGAATCAAGTATTTCAGAAATGAATCACATTAATAGTTCAAGAGTTATGTGTTTTAAAACAAAAGAAATAAGAGACAAATTTCTTAAAGAACAAAAAGAATTATTAGAAATTGCTAAAGAACTTATTTAAACATGAAAACAGTATTTAAAGTAGGAATGAAGGTCTATGACAGCTTCAATTTTCCTAATATGGAGGGTGTGGTAAAGAGCATAGAAAAAGACTGTATGGGTTTTTAGTTTATAGATGTAAAATTTGACAAATTTCAATTTGTGCAATCTTATAAACTTCAAGGGAGTTTACCTTCAAGTCATACGGTTACACTTTCAACAAAACCTTATGAAGTGGAGTTTAAAGGCTTTGAACAAAAAGTAGAAACTAATTTTTATGATATTTATGATAGATTTAGTCATGTGTTTTTACCAATTGACTATGATGAGAATTATCACGGGTATCCAACTCAAGAGTTAGCAGATGCAGCTGAAGCTCTTAGACAACTAATCTTTCTCAGAGACTATTACAATGAAGGCTGGCAACCTAATTGGAAAAAAGAGAGAGAAATAAAATATGTTATATACAATGATAGTAATAAATTAGCTACTATTCAATCCTATACTTTTAGTTATGTGTTAGCGTTTAAAGAAGGAAATATAAGAAATAAATTCCTCGAAGAGCAAAGAGAACTATTAGAAAAAGCAAAACCTTTATTATGAAGTTAATACAAGATTGGGGAGACGGAGTAAACAAAATCACTATTAAAGCTGATGAGAAAGATATTCGTAAAGCAATACGAGTAGTCACTCATTGGACTTGTGGTGATATGTTACTCCGTTTCAACGCTCTTGGAACAGAAGAGCGTGATAGATACATTGTAAAAATACAAAAATACTTACAAAATGATAAAATTAGAGTTAGAAACAAAGAGACAACAAGCTCAGTACTTCATCAATAGAGATTTTAAAGAAATTCCTTTTGAGATTATAGATGAAGAAGATTGGTTTCTAAATGCTGAAATGCTTGAACCTAAAGATGATGAACTCTTTGAAAGATTAGAAATAGACCCTGACTTAGATGTCTGGAATAAGCTTTATCTCTTAGAGAACTCAGGAGATTTTTATACAGATTCTGAATACTGTAATGTAGATAAACTACATGAATTAGGGTTTATTCCTGTAAAGTATAAAGGCTATATTTTTGTACATATTCAAGGCTATGGATATGACTTTATAGATGAACATTTTATTCCTTTATTTGAATACTTAAAATGGCTTAAATGAAAGAAATCTATTTGAAGTTTAGAAGAGCTTATTTGTTTCATAATAAAAATATTTTTTAGAGCTGCTCTAAAAGAATTTATGAAATACATAATAAGTAATAACATTGCTGATAAAAGGTTCTTATCAAAATATGGTTATACAAAGTTTGAAAAACCTATTTATTTTGATACTATAGATGAATTAAGAGACTTAATTTACAAAGATGAGGTTACTTATGAGGATATATTAGCTTCAATAGATTATCTTGAAAGAATAAGGACTTATATTAAGTATAAACAAAGTCTATATGAGATATATGTAGGAGCTAAATAGGTTAACAATTTTATAATTGGCTGCATTGGTAAGATTTTAAGTCCTATCTTTGCAGTCTAAAAAACTACATTATGACTTTTGATGAGATATTATTAAAGATAAAGAAGAACAAGCTCAATCACCAAAGAGGTTATTATAACTGTATTCCTTTTGTTGGTTTTGATAGATTGGAGAAATACTTACCTGGGATAGAGAAATCTTGTTATTATCTTATATCTGCTTCTACTTCTGTTGGTAAATCAAAGCTCACAAGATACCTCTTTATACATACTCCTATTATGTATGCTAAGGAAAATCCTAACATAAAACTTGATATACTCTATTTCTCATTAGAAGAGAATGAAGAGAAAGTGATATTAAGTGAGATGTCAAGACACTTGTTTGAGAAATACAAGAAAGTAATTAGTGTAAAAGACTTAAAGTCTGTTGGTAGATACAACACTATATCCAATGAAGACTTAAAACTTGTTGAACAATCAAGGGAACATGTCAATAACTATTTATCTAAAGTACAAATTATAGATAATATCAGAAATCCAACAGGAATAATGAAATATTGTAGAGAATTTGCTCTTAAAATTGGCGGATACACTGATGCAAAAGGTAATTTTATAGATAATAAAGACATTCAAAAGAGATTTGGAGAGATAAAAGGTTATCGTACATTTCATGAAGAGCATTACGTAATAGTATTAGTGGATAACTACAATCTTCTTATGGGAGAGAAAGGACATACTACTAAACAAGCAATTGATACATTCTCTTCACAATATGCTATTAGATTAAGAGATAAGTTTGGTTTTACTGTAGCTGCTGTTCAACAGTTAGGTATGGATAATGAAATAATTGAGTATAACCATGCTGGTAAGTCTATTGAAGAAAAATTAGAACCTCATTTAGGAGCTTTAGGAGACTCAAAAACCACAGCAAGAGATGCTTCTGTTGTCATATCATTATTCAATCCTTTTAGGTACAAAATAGCTAAACATGGCGGTTATGATATTACTAAACTAAAAGATAACTACAGAGCTTTAAAAATACTCAAATCAAGAGATGGTGAAGCTGGTGTACAGACACCTTTATTCTTTGATGGTAGAGTAGATACTTTCTATCAATTACCTACATTAGAAGAACAAGACAAATTAGAAAAGATATATAAGTATATCAAAACGTTTAACAAAAAAGAACTACCTAAAGAAGAACCTATATTAAAAGAACTAACAGACGAAGAGGCTCGTACATGGATATGGGTAGATGAAGATGAAGTTTAATTTAAATTACATATTAATATGAATTTTGGTTATGTAGAAGCCACAGAATACACAGGTGGCAGTGCAAAATTTGGTTTAAACCAGAACGCTACTATTACTAAAGTAGCAGTAGAGGACATTCAAGGAAAAGATGTTCTCAAAGTTTATTTCAAGCTTGAAGGCGATGAAAAAGACCGTAATTTCACTTTCTTTGAACCAAAGCCTTTCAGCGAAGATAAAGAAGCAATTGAAAGAGCTTACAAAGTAAGACAACAACAGATTACTGAGCTTGGCCATTGCTTTATGTCTAAAGAAGAACTAAAAGCTCTTCTTGACCAATCAATCACCTCTTGGAAAAAATACATCACTATCATTGCTGATGGTATTAAAAAGACAGGTTTGGTTGGCAAACAGAAAGTAGATTTGTTTATGCAATATCAGACAAAAGTAAGAGAAGGCTTTAAATCTGCTTTCCTTGAAGTACCTATCTTTGGAGGTGCTTATTGGGGTAAATCTTTTGTTCCTCATGTAGAAGGAGATTTCAAAGAACACTATGACAAAGAGAAGTATATCCTTGAATACGTTACTGAAGATGGTAAGAAACATCCAATTCGTAGAACAGAGAGTGATGGTACTTATTTGTTTAAAACAGCAGCTTTCAATCAACTTACTCAAGAAGTAGCACCTAAGAAAGAAGTAGAAATTCCTGAAGGTGAAGCTCCTGAAGAAGGAGATGATGAAGAAATGCCATTCTAATCAATAAATAACAAGGGTCATGTTTGGATATATAGAACCTAATGCTGGACTTGATCCTGAGTATTTATTGAATTTTCAAAAAGAACTATTTGAACTTGTTCTTAAAGAACCAATAGAAACAGGCAGGAAGTATCGCGCTCCTTACAGAGAGGATAAAAATCCTGCCTGTTATTTTACCTATGAAGATGATAAACTTATATTTCATGATTGGTCTAATGTTGGTACAAGACACTTTGACTGCTTTGAAATACTTAAAATCTGCTTCTCTTTAACTTATCCGCAAGCATTACAGTTCGCAGAGGACTACATTTTAAATAATAATATTAATTTAAATAAAATCGTTAAATACAAACTTGATAGTCCTAAGAAAACAAGTAATGATTTGTTTATAAGTATAAGAGATTGGAACAAGAAAGATGCTAAATTTTGGACTTCTTATAAAATAAATAAAGGTATGTTGGAAGAAGACAAAGTTTATCCTATTGCTTGTTTTTCAGGTTTTAGTAAGAAAACAGGAGAACCATATTGTATCAATACAAAACAGAGTTATGCTTTCTGTGATTTTGAAGGTTATCGTAAGAAGATATACTCACCTTACAATAAAGAACATAAATGGGTTACTAACTGTAATCAAAATGATGTAGGAGGTAGGTATAATAGTCAAGGGGCCTTACTAATAATCTCAAAGTCATATAAAGACTATAGGGTTATCAAAAATCAAGGGTTAAATAGCTGTTGGTTTCAGAATGAGGGAATGGTACCAAATGATGAAATACTAAAAAAATTAGTAGATGGATATAGTAAGATAATCGTTTGGTTTGATAATGATAGAACTGGTCAGGGAGCAAGTATTATGGTAAGTAACATACTGAATAAACTCAAATTAAATATAGCAAGACCATATACGCTCCCTCCAGCTCTGTTATTAGAAGGAGTGAAAGACCCTTCAGATTTGATAAAGAAAAAGGGTCAAAAAGAACTTGACAAAATAATAGAAAAGATAATATGACAGATAGTAGTAAAAGAGGTAGAACCAATAAAAGGAAAGGGAGCAATGCAGAAAGATATTATGCAAAGTTCTTTAGAGAAAATGGATACCCTCATTGTAAAACTGCAAGAGAGGGGTCAAAATTACACGATAATTGTGGGATTGACTTAATATTCATTCCATTCAACATTCAGATAAAAGCTGGTAAGCAAAAAGCTCTGAATGTAACAAATGAATTAAAAAATATAAGCAGTAAAGTCAAAGAGAACTTTCCTCAAGATAGTCCTGAGCTTACAAGACCTAACATTCTAATACATAAGAAAGAAGTAGGTCAAGGAATTAAAAGAACTGAATTTGATGAAATAGTATCAATGACATTTGCTGATTTTGTAAAACTAATTAAAAAAGATTAAAACACATGGTTTACTTAGAACAAGAGAGTAATACTCAAATTTATGGTGATGTACAAACAAACAAAGTTAGTTTCAAAGAGGAGAATATGGACTTTATAATGTCTATACTTTCCTCTAATTTGTATAGTAACCCAATAGGCTCACTCATTAGAGAATATGTATCTAATGCAGAGGATAGCCACAGAGAAGCTGGTAATGATGACCCTATTTTAGTCACATTAGATAAGAATGAATATGATGATAACTTCTTCTTTTCTGTGCAAGACTTTGGTGTAGGTATATCTCCTGAAAGATTTGAAGATGTATTCATCAATTTAGCTTCTTCAACAAAGAGAGAGAGTAATACCTACATAGGTATGTGGGGATTAGGTAGATTAAGTGGCCTGTCATATTCTTCTCAAGTAAATATTACTTCTATATACAATGGTACTAAGACATATTACCTCATGTATAAAGATGGTAATAAGATATTTATTGATAATCTCGGTAGTGAAGAGACAGAAGATAGAAATGGAGTTACTATAACAATACCTGTTAATAGAGAGGACTTAAACTCTTTTGGTAGAGAAATAATAAAACAACTCTCTTTCTTTGAAAAAGTTCATTTAAATGTCAATGATTACGGTAATTTTGATTATTATGTTGGTACTGCTTTTAACAGGCATAAATATTCAAAAATAAAATACTATGAAACTTTTGCTTTAAACACTTATTATCCTAACTCTGAGAGTATTAATTATTTTCATCAACAAAACAGTACTACAAGAATACTTGTAGGTAATGTAGTGTATCCTATTAAATTTGATTTAATAAAACTACCAAAATACATTAGAAAATCTGAAAACATTTTTATTAGATTTTCAATTGGAGAGCTTGAAGTAACTCCTAATAGAGAAGATATTTTGTACTCAAAGAAAAATATTGAGATTATAAATAAAAGACTTCTTGAAGCTGAAAAAGAGAAATTGAAAGTGTTTAAACATTTGTATGAAAAAGAAGTAAATGATATTTTAGTATATAGTGATTATGTTGTTGATTCTGAAACAGAAATAACTGTATTAGAAGATCCAGATAATAAATCTTTTGATGTAGACCTTTATTTTGGTGATAAAGTATCTTTTAGATATCATGGAATAGATTATAAGAAGAATCTAAAAAATGTTTTTACAAAAACATTTGACATATTTTGTGATATAAATTTATTTTATCGAAATCAAGATATTGATAATGGTAGAATAAGTAATATGTGGAAGAAAATGGACAATGAAATAATATTAAAAGACTATAAGAAAATTGTTATTTGCGATTTTTCATCTCTTAGTACTAAAGCAAAAAGATATTTTAGAGATGAAGTACTTCCTAAAAAGGACTACTATTATACTGTATCACAAAATAAGATTAGAACTTGGTTTAGGGTGATAATAAGAACTTTGAGAAACTATGATTTAAAAGAAACAATAGATAAAAAATTATTAAAATGTTTTATTGGAGATTTTCTTGAAATTATAAAAGAAATTCCTACATTTGATTCAGATTGTGTTCCTAAAGATTACGCTTTACCAAAGAAAAATGTAGAAAGAGATTATAATAAAGAGAATATACAATTTAATTGCATTACATTGTCCAAGTATGACCCTGATAAAACTTCTACACATACTTATAGTTGCCCATCAAAAGAAATAGAAAAATTCACTGTATATGATTCTAAAGATGATGATGAAAAAATAAGGAGTCTTTGCCACTTTATAATTAAACAAATGAGATACAATTCAAAAACAAGATATAGTAATAATATTAGTTTCTGTACTGTAGCTCCTGGAAAGATAAAATATTTGCAGAATAATAGTAATTTAATATCATTAGAAGACTTTATGAAAACAGACACTTCATATTTAAGAGGATTGGCAACAGTAGAATATATCAACAGAGAATATCCAATGCTTGAAAATATTTGTAGAATAAACAATCTTGGTGTTATCAATCCTGATTTACTTAATGTACAACAGCAGTACAATGCTTTTATATATAAATATGATTATTACAAAACACACTCAAGATATTCTTCTGTACAGAAAGAACTTATGAATGAAATATATGAGTTATGTAAAGAAAATAATTGGTGGGACGATGAGATGAAAGATTATTTTGATAAATATAGTAAGCTAATCAAAGGGGCTGAAATACTATTGATATTCTTAAATAATAGTGCAACAATACCTGAAAGTATGGTTAATCTTATCATTGATTATGTAACTACTAAGGATTTGTTTGATGTACCTGAAGAAATGAAGGAAAAACTTAAAAAAGAAACAGTGTTTAATATTAAAAAATAACCAATCATGAACAAAACATGTATTATTAGAACTATTGATAACTTAGTAACAGTATCAATAGCAGGAAAAGGTCAATTTACAGTACCTAACTGTAGTGATGAACTATTTGATAAAATAGTTGCATGTCGTTACGATTATGATAAGTTAAGTAACTTACTTAATCCAAAACGAGCAGAGATTGAAAAGAAAATTCAAGAATATAAAGAACTTGAAGAGAGTATTTTTCAATCTCAATATTTAGAGAAGCAAGGAGATAGCCTATATATTAGGTCTATCTCTGATGTATCAGTCCCACAAGAGCTTGCAATAGCTATTATTAAGGCTGAAAATGATGAAGATGATGAATTACTCCAATCTTACTTAAACTTCTGGAAATTGGCTTCTATGAATCCAAATGCTAATGCAAGAGCCAATATGTTTTGGTTCTGTAAGAAGTATGGCATTAAGATTTCTAAGAGTGGTTTCTTAGTTACTTACAGAAATGTAGAGCTAAAAGATGATTCAAGAGAGTATAATTTGGAAGAAGCTAAAGCTATCTCTGATGCTTTCTTAAAAGTAAAACTTAACTGGAAGAAAAGCCCTAAAGATTATACCTTAGCATGGGATAAAGTAGAGGAAGAATATGTCATTATTAAACTTGATGACCCTAAGTTGTATGATACTTATAAAGAAGATTATGAGTATGAAGATGAAATTGAAGGAGAATATGATTACGAAGAAGAGGAAGTACTAAGGTATGAAGATTTAGGAGGAGACTTAGAGTATCTTTATAAGGAATTGTCCAGAGAAAAAGATAAAACTACTTTTACAGACAGCTATAGCAGAACCTTTACTATTAAGTTAGGACAAGTTGTATCTATGTCAAGGGATAAGTGTGATGAAAATAATGATGTCAGTTGTAGTAGGGGACTTCATTGTGCTGGATGGTCTTGGCTTCAAGAGAATTATTTTGGTAAAATTCCTTTGATGTGTTTAGTAAATCCTGCACAAGTCGTAAGCGTTCCCCGTTCTGATTCGTATGGCAAGCTAAGATGTTGTGAGTATTATCCTGTAACTATTGTTGAATATAAAGATGGTGTTATTCAACAGCCTGAATTAGACAATGGTTTTGATGATAGTTTCCTTGATATTGTACTTGCAGATTATGGAATTAACAATGAAGATGTTGAGATACAATATATAGAAGCTCCAACACCTTATATCAGTAAAGAACAAATGGTGAAAAACCTTCAGTCAATTAAAGATAAGTTAAAGTCTCGTATAATTGAGTAGAATGTTGTAACTTTGCATCGCCGAAAAAACAAGATGCTCAATTACATATTGAATTTTTGATTAATTTATTCATAGAGTTTAAAATTATTTAATCAACCCCATAGGTTAAGAGCATCTGTTTCTTTCGGCAACCCTATGGGGTTTTTCTATTGAATGTATTTAACGATTATAAATTTTAAAGCATGAAAACATTAATCAAAATTGAGACTACTGAAAAAGGTAATCAGGCAGTTTCAGCAAGAGAACTACATCAGTTCTTAGAAAGCAAACAACGTTTTGCAGATTGGATTAAAAGCCGTATTGAGAAATACAACTTCGAGGAAAACAAAGACTTCTATAAACTCTATTTTGATGTAGAAGGTAACTTGTTGAAAACCAGACTTCATAAAAATATGACGACTGATAATCAAGAAATTGCAACTGTACATAAAATAGATTATGTATTGACTTTGGACATGGCAAAAGAGTTGTCCATGATTGAGAACAATGATAGAGGTAAACAAGCGAGAAAGTACTTTATTGAATGTGAGAAAGAGCTTAATAAAGTAAAACTTCCACAAACTTATAAAGAAGCTCTTCTTGAACTTGTAGCTAAGATTGAAGAGAATGAAAAGCTTCAGGAAAGTTTAGAAAAATCAGAAAAGCTTGTAGCTCATAAAACAGATGTCATTTCTTACCTTACAGATGATATAAAGCTGATGACACAGAGACAGTTCTTGAATGAGATTATCAGAATGAAAGGTAATGACAATAATCTTATAAGAGAACGTTGGAAACTACTTTACAGCTTCTACGAAAAGCAAAAGAAAATTAACTTATCAGCAAGGTTAGAGAGTTATAATAAATATCACAAACCAAAACTAAAATCAAAGTTGCAACTTGTTGATGAAGTGATGAATGACATTCCTACCTTATATAAGGTAGCTGTTAAGACTTTTGAAGCTGATTTTAAAGATAAGTTAAATAAGTACATTGATGCTATATAGTTCAGAAAAAGTTGTAACTTTGCACTGTTCTGAGTAAACAAATAATTAAGCCACCGCCCCAAGTGAATAACAGTAACTTGGGGCATTTTTGTAAATAAAAATATGTTTCAACAAATTAGAAATTTAGAACAAGGAGACTTATTTCTAATATCATATCTTTCAGATTTGAAAATGGGTAGGATAATTTACAATACAGGACAATATATGAAAGTAGAGCTTGCTTACTCAACAAATTCAGATATTAGAGAGAAAGGTGTCATAAAGGAAGTAAAGTATATAAATCCTTATCGTTTTGTATATAAAATAAATTAATATGAATAAAAAAGAAAGTTTAGGAGAATGGATAGCAGCCTTTTTCATGGTTGCTTTCTCAATAATAAATGTTATAGTTACCTTACTACTTATAGCAGGTGTATTCACAGCATTTATGAGTGTAGGGGAACTTGTAGCTCATGTTATGAGTAACTTTGGTATATACATTATTGGATTTTTCTTATTTGTAATACCTGTAATTGATTGGATATATGGATTATTTAAAGAGAAAAAACAATAAAACATTACTATATGTATTACCTCAATTAAACTTCTATAGTAGAAATATTTCAAACAGAGTAAAAACAGATAATTTTTATGGCTGTTATATAGGTTATAAAGCATTAGATGTAGACCACATATATCTTCTTTATAAGATAGTAGATGAAGATACAAAAGCATTTGTAGAATGGTTATCAGATAAAGAGTATTGTATTGATTCAATTGAAGTAGATTTTATTTATAAACTTATAAAAATAAAGTTACCTGATAGATTTAAAGGAAGCTTGGAAAAGTTTTTAGGAGGTAAGTATAGTGAAATGTATTCTTTGGAAGACATAGATAAAATATTTATGTCAATAGAATACAAGTATTTAAAAGAACTTCAAGAATTATTTGATAAAGAGAATAGGGACTTAAAGAATATACTTACTAAAAATAAAGAATATGAGAAAGTATTTCTTGACAAAGTAAATAAAACTTTTGATACTAATTTAGAGAAGTTAAATGAAAATAGTGAATATGACTTTAAACCAAATTTAAAAGATGAAATCTTCTATTACGAACCAAGTTAGATATGAGATAAGTATAACTACTAAATTCAGTAGACCTATTAAACATGAGGATATATATAATGATACTAAAAGTATAAAGCTAAAAGAACTTCTTTATTATGGTTATATAATTGATTCCATAGGTCTAATGAGTGATTTAGAGAAGTATCTTATTTTAATAAGTAAGAAGTATAAAGCATACATATTTCAACTAACTATAAGTTCTTTAGATAATTATTTCTATCGTTATTGGTTTAAATCAGGTAACTCCTATGGAGAAATAGGAAAACTTGTTTTTAATGAATTTAATAAATTAAAATTATTATGATAAAAGTATTTGGTAAAAAAGTGCTTGTTGAAGAAGTAGCAACACTTAAAAAGCAGGCTGTTATTCTATCAGAATCAGCTAAGAAAGAAGACAGATTTGACTTTGAACACACTGCAATAGAAGCAGGTGATGAATGTCAATATGTAAAAAAAGGAGATAAGATAATTCTAAACAAAAATGCAATGCCACTTCATTCTGATATAGTAGAGCATTCTAAAGAAAAAATAGTAATGCATACTATCTTCAATGAAATAGATATTGTAGGAAAAAGAATTTAATTTTATGGTGTATTTTATATTAATATCTGTTATTTTGGGGCTACTTATAATAGTAGCCTCACTTTTTAAGAGGGTAGGCATCTATGAGCAAGACCAAAGGAGGTTTGTATTAGACTTAGACTTAGCCCGTGGTAAAGCCAAACAGCTTGAAGAAGAAGCTGGACTGCTAAAAGCAGAGATTGAAACGCTCTCAAACGAAAATGAGGTTTGTAAAGAGAATGTAAAAGGCTTAAATAAGAAAGTATTAGAACTCAAAAAACAAATAAAAAATGGAACAAGCAGATGAAATCAAAGTAGAAGATTTAGGAACACTAACTTCAATAATGTTGTTCAATCCTAAAATCTCTAAGACACTAAAGGATTATATAAAAGCTAATTTCTTTGGTGAAGAAAATGACTTAGAGATTCTAACTAAGAACCTTACATGGCATTATAACTTGAATGTATGTGAAACTCTTATCAGAAAGTCTAACTTAGACCCAGCAGAGATTGTTTCTTTTATACAATTCAGAGAAAGATGTAGAGTATTAAATATTGATTATATAGAATTTTAATTATGACAATACAAGAATATTATGACATGTTGCCTAAGAACACGGATGCGTACTATAGCAACAAAAGAATATCACAGAGCCAATTAAAGACGTTTTTATTCAATCCAAAATTGTTTCTTGAAGAAGAACAACCTGAATTATATTTTGAGGAAAAAAAGCACTTTGTGATTGGCGGAGCAGTAGATACCTTACTTACTCAACCTGAAACATTCAATGATAAGTATTATATATCAAGTGTTGAAAAGAAACCTTCTGATACAGTTAAAAGTATCATTCATCAAGTATATGACAATGCTTCTAAAGAAGATTTAGAAAATTCTACTGAATTTGAAGACTATACTGTTGAAATACTTCAAAGCTGTATTGACCATGATTACTGTCCCACATTCAAAAATGGTACAAGAGTCAATAAAGTTCTTGAATTTAAAGACTATTGGAATGAGCTTATAGATTCTAAAGGTAAAACAATTCTATCTTTAGAAGAGTCTGATATAGTTACAAAGGTAGTAAAAGACATTAACTCAAGTCCTTTGGCAAAGTATTTTAAGCCAAGTGAAGCTCCTAAAGATGTTGATATACTACTTCAACAACCAATATTGTTTGAAATAGATGATATAGGTTGTAAAGCATTGCTTGATATAGTAGTTATTGACCATAAAGCTAAGACTATTATTCCTATTGACCTCAAGACTATGAGTGGTAATATTATTGATTTTCCTAAATCAGTAAAACAAAGAGGATATCAGATACAAGCTGCATGGTATACTGAAGCATTGAAACAAATGTGTAAGAGCATTGCCATAGCAGATTATAAGATAGAGAACTTTTGCTTTATTGTAGCTTCTACCACTGAAGACCAACCTCCTGTCATGTTTCAATGCACTGATAAACTCTTAGAAGAAGGAAAACATGGAAGAGAAGAAGTTGTAATTGAAGGCATCAAGTTCAATAGAGTAAAAGGATATTTAGATCTTATAAGTGACTATGAGTGGTATGTTGAGAATGGTTTTCATCAACATAGAGATTTATGTGGTAATTTCGTAAAGTTAGAAATATGAAAACAGAATTTATAAAGGAATCTAAATATAGAACTGTAGAAGTAGAAGAAACAAAAAATATTATTATATTAGAATTTTTTAGTGACTTGTATGATGAAAATTTTATAGAATCATTGAAAGATTTGTTGAAAGAATATAATAAGATTTGTGTTTCTTACAGAGATACCTCTTATATAAGATTATCTAAAGAACTTGAAAAGGAATTTATAGGAAAAATGAAAGTAGATGAATCTGTATTAATAAAACTAAAAGACGATTTTATCCTTAAAATCCACAATTCTGATGTAAGAGATGGATTTGGTTCTTTTGGATATACTTCAATATATTTCTCTGAATATAAACAACCTGAGATTCTTACATTAGAAGCTTTTTGTAGTAGAACTAATAAATTCTACAGAGAAAATATAAGTCCTTTAGATGATATTAATAATTTCAAAAATTAGAAATATGAAAAAGTATATAATTAAATTTGAGTACGTTCAAAAGTACGATTGTGAGTCTGAAATAGAAGCTAATAGCTATGAAGAAGCAATGGATTTATTTGAAGAAAAACCTTTAAGTATGCTGAATAGACACACTTCAGTACCTTTTAAAGATATACCAGAAGAAGAACCTATCTTTCATGTAAGTAGTGTTACTGAAAATGGTAAAGAAGTTTACAAGGACATTAGAAAAATCAAAGCAGAATTAACAGTGTAATTTTAATACAAATGAGTTTATTAGAAAACATCAAAAAAGAGAAAATCTCTCAAAATGCAAGAGAGATGATTATTTTCAGTTATCCAAAGATCGGAAAGACTGAGCTTATGACACACTTACCAGGTGATTATCTCATCTTAGACTTTGACGATGGTATGAGTTATTACTCTGGTAATTATGTAAAAATAACAGACGTTGAAACTTTTGACCAGCTCTGTAAGGAGTTTGTCAAAGATAAACCACATTTCAACTATATTGTTATTGATACAATTACCATGTTCAATGAGAATATTGTAAATGCTCTTGCTGTTAGAGAGTACAACAAAGACCCTCAAAATGCTAAAGACCAAAAGCCTGCTAATTATGACATTACAAGACTTGCTTATGGTGCAGGTCATGGTTATAAAAGAACCGTTCTTCAAAGAGCAATTAACTTTTTCAAAGGTTATTGTGATTGTCTAATTGTATTAGGTCATGTAGCTGATAAGAAGTTAGGAGGGAACGATGTTGATGCTACTGTAAAGGACATTGCATTAGAAGGTAAAATAAAGGATATTTTGGCTTTAAAGACAGATGCTATGGGATTGCTATATAGAAAATCTGAAAATGAAAATATCCTATCTTTTAATCCTTCTATTGGACTAATTGGAGGTACTCGTATTCCTCATCTATCCAATAAGGAATTTGTTATTTCTAAGAAGTTAGAAGATGGCACATTAGAAACTCATTGGGAACAAATTTTTATTTAGGTTTTAATATTGGGGAGGGGAAACTCTCCCCTTAAATTTAAATTTATGACAATTCAAATTGATTTAGGTTTAGAAGGTTCTTTTGAAAATAAAATTCTTTCAGAAGAACAGATTGTAGAACATGTGATAAGAACCTATAAGTATACCTTTCCTGTTAGAATACTGCAATATGATATGGTTGATTTAGTTGAAGCTACAGATATTCTTTCAGAAATCAAAGACACATTTGTTGATAATATAAGAACAGGAGAGTACTTTATGTTATTTATTGATAAACTTACCTATAGACTAACAGCAAAAAAAATATTTACAACAGCAATAAGTGATTTAATTATTTATGAAGAAAGTAATACTTAACACTGATAACTTAGATAAAGTATATCAGTTATCAGAAAGAGCAACAAAACTGCTCTTCTATTTAATTAGTGTAATGGACGAAAATAATGTAGTCCTATTAAGCTTAAATGAAGCCTTCTATAAGATTAAACTATCAGTAGCTTCTCTTCATAGAGGTAGAGTAGAGCTTCTTGAAAAAGGTCTTATCATAGATACGTACACTAAAGAAGACCGTAGAAAATACTATAGGATAAATACTGATATTGCTCAATATCATGACATACCTGATACGAAAAAAAATGATATGGTTGATGATGAAAAGAATAAAGATATTGTTTTAGGAGCTTTAAAATTTGTCATTAATAACTTAAAAGATTAATTATGGGATATTACAGTGATTTTGAGATTGTTTTCAATAAGAAAGACCTCACAGTAAAACAGCAGATAGAAATACTTGATTTCTTAGAAAATGATAATAGTTTAGGTACTATTATGGATGCTATTAGAGAAGATAGAAATAAAGATTCATCATATTATTCAGATAAACTATTACCTAAACAAGTATGTGTATACTATAAGAAATGGTATGACTATTTAGATGATTTCATTAGATTATCTAAACAATTACCTTATCTAAAGATAGAAGTAGAAAGAAAAGGTGAGGATAGGTTAGATATAGAGAGAAGTTATTATTACAATGGTAATAGTCAAGTTTGTCCAGTAGAATTAACCTTTGAAAAAAATGAATTATGGTAAAGTATATTGTTGGTTTTGTAATATCATACTTACTATTTTATTTGATGTTCTCTTTTTATGAAACTAATTTCAACATAAATGGATGGTCAAGTGGAAGCAGAGGATTCTGTATGGTATTCGGTTTTGCAGGTTTTATTATAACAACTGTAAATTTATATGATGAGAAAAATAATAAGTAATTTAATACCAATATTCATTACAATTGGTTTGTTCTTGCTTTTATCTCTTATGTTTAGAGAATGTTCAAGTAGAGAACAGGAAATAAGTTCTAAAAAGCTTATTGCTCAGCTAAATGATTCATTACAATCTTATAGAGATAAAGAAGGTAAGATGATTTCAAGAATTAGTTCCATAGAAGTAGATAATATGTCCTTTTTTAAACAATTAGAAGTGAAGGATAAAACTATACGAGAGCTTCAGAAACTTGTAAAAAAAGGCACTTTTGCTGCTTCTATAATCAAAACAGAAACTAAAGTTGATACTGTATTTAAAACAACAAAGATAAAAGATACAGTGAATATTACTTATGAGACTGATTTTGATGTACAAGGTTGGATTTGGGGTACTGTGTCCATGAATAAAGATACAACATCTCTAAGAGTATTTACAAGAGACCAATATGATATTAGACTCTCTAAGGAAAAAGATGGTACTTATATAGATGTGATTAATCATAATCCTTTTTCTACTACTCAAGAAGTAAGAAGTGTTTACAAACTTCCTAAACAAAAGAAATTTGGTATTGGAGTGAATTTAGGATATGGAATGACCTCTTATGGACTATCTCCTTATATAGGCTTAGGAATTAATTATAATTTAATAAACTTTTAATATGATAGATTTAGTTTTTTATGCTATCTTTGCAGCGGTTATGTTCAACATAGGTATCGACCTTCATACTTGGATTTATCAGAACAAAAAAATCAAGTGTTTAGAGAAGAAACTTAATGAAAGAATGCACAAAAGAATCACTAATGAGGTGTTTACATATAAAGGAGAAGAATGTAAAGTTACTGATGTCTTAGTCAATTACAGTGATGTGGATACAATAATCTCATTAATGTATGTGAAGAAGAACAAAGATGGTGAGTTCGGTAACAAGAAATATAGAATGAATTATAGTGAATATATAACCACAAAATCTATAAAGTATGATTAATCTAATCTTTGTATGGCTTGTACCAGCTCTATTCTGTTATGTGTTTTACTCAGCCCTTTATATGTATACACCCTATACATTAGCTATTAAAATTGACCATGAAAAGTTTAAGAAATGGCTTATTGCTTTAACTGTTATTCCAATAGTTAATATAATATTCTTACTGTTCTTATTCTTTTTGTTGATTAGTCAGTTTACACGAAAGAAATAACTTTTTCTTTTTTATTCATAGATATATTTTTGATTATGGGGAGAGAAATCTCCCCTAAATTTTAATTTTATGGGAAAAGATTACATAGAAATAGAAGCATTCCTAAAGAATCTCAAAAGCATAAATCCAAAACCTTATGCTAATGAAACTAAATGTATGCCTCTTTATAAACTGCTAAGAGAGGGCAGTGTTGAAATATCACCTTTTGATTTTGACGAATTAAAAGAGGAACTTATTAGATTAAGCCTTATTCATGAAGTGTTTATATTTCAGATGACAATTAGAACTTATGAATACACCTATTTTAGGTATTGGATTAAGAATGGAGAAAGCTATTCGGTACAAGGTGAGGTTACATTTGATAGTTTTAAAATAGAAAATTTAAGATAATGGGAAAAATCCTTATTAAAGCAGTGTATCAATTCATCTATGAGATAGATGATGATTTTATTGAAGAGTACGAGTCTCCTGAGCAGTACTTTAATGAAAATTTAGAAGATATTCGGGAAGATGTATTAGAGAATCAATTAGAAGAATACAAGCCTGAAGAATTATTAGAATTTAGTTATTATGGTTATGAAGAAAATTAACGAGGAATACGTAGGAATATGAAAAAAATAGAAGAATTAGTTGCCCTTGTAGATAAATGGGCAGAAGAGAAAGGCATTCATGAAAAAGGAAATATCTTTTCTCAGGCAATGAAAACCTATGAAGAAGTTGGTGAGTTAATCACAGCTATCTATCATGACAACAAAGAAGAACAAGCAGATGCTATTGGTGATTGTTTTGTCACCATTATAAATGCTTCTTGGTTTATGAAAGGAACTTCTTTTCTTGACTATTACAATGAAGTATTAGACCGAAATTACACAGATTTTGAAGGTCTTGAAAATATGGGAAGCTTTGTTTTTGAACTTCAAAAAAGACTTACCTATTACGTTAATTCAACCTTTGAAAAAGAAAGAACAGCACTCGAATTTAGTGCTGCAACTATGGACTTAATAGATGCTCTTATGGCCATTAGCGTTCAATTAGGAATTGACTATGTTAAAGCTCTTGAAGATGCTTACAATGTAATTGCAAAGAGAACAGGTAAAATGAGTGAAGATGGACAATTCATTAAAGATAAATAATTGTTTTCATTTGATATATTTTGTTTTGGTTTGAGTTTAGGAGGGTAGAAATGCCCTCCTTTTCTATTACCTTAAAAAAAAGCTAAATATATCTCCTTACATTACTTAATAGAGTCAAACTTCTAATGTAAATTGTATTCTCCTGTGTTTCAACTAAATACCTATCTAAGTTGGGAAGACTTTAACCTATGCTCCGTAGTGAGTTGTTCTACGCTCCGTAGAACACAACTATACGCTCCGTAGAACATGTGCATTAATTTAAAGTTAAAACCTATAATTTAGTAGGTCAGTGTTTTATTATTTTATATCTTTGCAGAAAAAATATGAGAACAAGAAGAGAAATCTATTCTGAAGTAACTAAAATCCAAGATTATCAGACGGGGGAAACTAAATCACTTGAAAGAAAAAAGCATTATAAACTCTCTAAAGAACCTAAATACGTGAAAGTATATCTTGAAACAATATCCCAATTAAATGGACTACCTCCTTATGTAGAAGCTACACTAAGAGGTATATTAAAAAATATGACTGTAGAAAATATATTCATAGCAGCAAAGATAAACAAGACTTCTATATCAAATGAAGAAGGTATCTCTATAAAGAGTATAGATGCTTCTATTTCTTTACTAAAGAGAAAAGGTATATTAGTTCCTATTGCTGATAATAAAGGAGCTTATTTTGTAGATAATAAACTATTTGCAAGAGGCTCTTGGGAATATATTGAAGAAATAAGAGTAGAAGTCAAAATTGACAAAGATGGTAAAAGAGAAATATCATCTGATTTATCTGATAAACTAAAGAAAATATCAGAGAAATATGGTTATCAAAACCTATAATCTATAATACTGTAGAGTATTATATAGTTAAAAAAAACTTACAACCCTATAAAATAATAGTATGAGTAAATTAATTTTAAAAGCAACGTTCACATATAGATTTGAACATGAAGTAGATAAAGAATTTAAAAATAGCTTAGAAGCTGATGAGTATTTCAAGAAAAATAAAAGATACTTTGAAGATAGACTAATGGAAGAATTACCAGTTAATCCTATTAATATAAATAATCTTACTAATTATGATATGATAGGAGCTTACACTGACTATAGTAGATATATAGGTGCATGGGGTAGATTTTTCAATAATCATAGAAAGTACATTGTAATAGATAAATTGGAAGACTTTTACACTGATGAAGGAGGTAAAATAACATTTATGAGTGAAAATATTTGTGGTGAGTATGATAACTTTGAACCTCTAACAGAAGAAGAAATTAAAAATCTCAAATTATGATAGAAAAATTCAATGAAGATTCTCAGTTTACTTTTGAAAGATTAAAAGAAACAAGACCTTATTTTTTAAGAGAGAGATTAGATAATGGTTATCCTCTTGAATATGATGAAGAAGATTATATTACTGAAAAAGTAAATTATAATGCTTATTTTAAAACGGCAATTCCAGTACTCGGCTGGAAAATATCTTTTGAAGATGTACTTCAAAGATTTATCTATAAAGACGACTTTAGAACTTGGATTGAAGCCTATGCTACAAGTGAAAGAAGCCTAAGAAAAGTAATACTAAAAAGAACAGGTATTGATATATATGAAGTAATTAACCTAACAAAATATTACGAGAAATGATAATAGTACTATCAGGAAAAAAATGTGTCGGTAAAGATACCGTAGCAGATGAAATGAAACACCAAATTTTCATGAATTATGCTAAGATGGGTGTTCCTAACAATCAAATAGTAACAGCGTTAAAAACACCACTTGCGATGCCTATAAAGAGAATAGTAAGCGATATGATGGGTGTTTCTATTAATGAATTAGATGAACATAAAGATATACCATTATTAGGATTTGAAAAGTTTAAATCTAATAAAACACCAAGAGATTTCTATAAAGAAGTAGGAGATAGACTTGGTGAAATTTTTGGTAAAGAATGTTTTGTCAAACACATTGTTAGAGAAATACAAAGTTGGCAACAGGAAATAGCAGAACACTTTATCATACCCGATATGAGATTTGATTTTGAGTTCAACTATCTAAAACAAATTCCAGATACAGTCTTCATAAGGGTAAAAAGAGATATTCCTAACAATGACACTCACCCTTCAGAGACATCTCTTAATGATGTACCTGACTCTGAATTTAATTATGTCATTGAAAATAACCAAAATATTCTATTTCTGAAAGAAGAAGTAGAAAGAATACTAAAAGAACTAAAAATTATTACAAATGAATAAATGTCTGTATATCAGACGATACGGTAATTTAAGTAACCTAATAATAAAACTACATGAAAAATTTAGAAATTTTCCAAAACCCTGACTTTGGTCAGGTAAGAGTGATTGTAAACGAAAATAACAATCCTTATTTTTGTTTAGCGGATGTTTGTAAAATCCTTGATATAGGAAACCCAAGCGATGCTAAAAAAAGACTTGAAGAAGATGGTATCTTCTTAGTAGACCTAAATAGTGGTGTCACTACTA
>ERZ773267.43-NODE-43-length-98038-cov-7.731545_pt1 | contig 98038 bp, 90 predicted proteins | sample MGYA00511959_ERZ773267 | MGnify/ENA primary metagenome ERZ773267 (study PRJEB29015, sample SAMEA2738165) | human oral metagenome | biome: human oral; feature: human-associated habitat; material: saliva | place: China | collected 2240 ...
AGCAGACCTTTGCTGATCCTGAGGACAACTTCGACTGGGGTATTCGGGCGGAGGTGGATCTTGCTGCTTCCGATGATGCCGGTTACCCAGTTTTGAAGATTTTAAGCGTGGGTGAATTCTAGATTTAGCAATAATGTATCTAAATAGGCATTTGTTGCATGTCTTACTATAAGTAAATGAAATTTTAAACATGTGATGAAAGGGAAGGATGTATCCGCTCTCGCACCTTCCTGACGTGCTCTTTTTGTGTTTCTCATGACTCATTGGGTGGCGGTTTGGTTCTTATGCTCCCTTTCCCTGTTTTTCCGGTAATGAACCTGGTGCAGGTTGAACTGTAGCCGGAGGATATACTCGGCATATACTTGGGTTTTTGTTGAATAGCCGGGGCTTTCCCAACAGTTTTATGACCGTTGTACAGTCATTCACCACCTCAATTTTAGTGATATGCAACACATAAATAGTGCTATATTCTTCGAGTATTAGACCCTTTTGTGTTATGCAGGTCATATAAATATCTTTATATTTACTCAACAGTTAAACAAAATATGCCTGTTTTTCCAGAAAATCCCATGAATACTTCAAGATAAACATTCATAATTGACAGATCTTTCAGGGGATTTACGAGAGTTGGAAATTATCTTTTTGTGATGCACACTAGGTATCAGCACAAGGAAAGCACGCGAACACCGGATATTTTATCCGAGCTTTCCTGAATGCCACCAACCCCGTCGTCACCCCGCGGCGGGGTTGTTCTTTTAACACCTAAAGCCAACTGTATACCAACAGTTTCCACCCCACCCCTGAGTGAAAGTATATACACTCCCTCAAGATATAGATTCATCTATATCTAGACTACACGTTTAGTAAAACACGACATTCTGAGCACCCCTACCTTTCGCACAGAGTGTTGTATTATTCTATTTACAGAAAATTTATTCACTTACTAGCTGAGACTTCAGCGTGTCGTCATCACACTACTGAATACCGCACAGCGGCTTATATCGAACACATTTGAAGATTATTTAAACCACAGGGAGAAAGAACATTCATGAAAGGAAATATCTCTAGACGAGGACTGGTCAAAGGTACAGCATGGGCTGTACCTGTAGTTCTCGCGAGTACTGCTGTGCCTGCTCTTGCAGCATCGCACTGCCAACCCGGTATCGTTGTCCCTATTCCTACCAATACTTCCACCGACGGCAGCTCACTCACGCACACCTTCACAGCAACCGATAAAACCCAATCGCTAACCTTCACGATTACCGGCGGCGCGGGCGGTTCATACCAAGGGGATTCGTACCAGGGTTTTGGCGGGGCCGGAGCATATATTACGGGAACTATTGACCTCACCGAGGGTGACACCGTCACCTTCATTACTGCTGGCGGTGGCGGCCCCTACTCCGGATCAGCTGAAGCCCCCGGACGCGGCTGGGCTGACGGGGGCTCCCATGAAGCCGCCTACATCGGGACTAACAGCTACACTAATGCATTCCAAGAAGGTCCCGGCCGTGTCACCGAGCTCTATGGTCCCACTGGCGGAGGCGCATCCGCCGTATTGCTTAACGGAACACCTCTCGCCATTGCGGGCGGCGGAGGCGGCGGCGGTGCCCGCCAAATTTCCCGGACCACCTGGAGTAAAATTTACGGCGAACGCCCCAGCGGATTTAAAGGACTGCGCTTTAATCACGGCAATATAGCTAATGGCGGCACCGGAGGACCTTCATACACCGGCGGTGAAGGGTATGACGAAACCTATGAGTATTTCCCCGGCCCCAGCCTGCATATGAACGGTGGTAAAGGCGGGTACAACGGGTGGGCCGGGGCTGGCGGCGAAGCTGGAAACCTCCTCAACCCCACCAGCAACTCCTCGCTTTCCTTCAAGAACAATTCCACGTACTACACATACCGGCAGAGCTTGGCAGGCAATGCAGGTGATAACGGGTATCTGACTACCCCTACAGGAGGTACCGGAGGTAAAGGTGTGGTAGGTATCGGCATGGTGGTAACCATAGGTTCCACACACGCAGACCGCAACCAATGCTCCGTACTGCACGGATCAACCGGAGGCGGAGGGTACGGTGGCGGCGGTTCAGGCTCGGTAACGACCGCTGCTGGCTACGCCACCGACCAGCGGTGGGCTGGGGAATACACGTACGTTAATGGCGAATACCAGGCAGGAGACTACTGGTCCCCCGTGGGCTCAGCTGCGTTCTCTGGGGCCGGTGGTGCGGGAGGGTCGTATCTTGACAACCAGCGGGTGTATAGCGGATATATAGCTACCGGAACCTCACCGGGTGTTGCCGGTAGCCGGGTGAATGGCACATCGTTCGCCACCGTCTGCGAGATACAAGACTAGGCAGCCTATGAGCGCGAGGGATACGCTACCAACATGGGAGGTTAAGGCGTGTTCCTCGCACTTTAGATTGTCCCTATTTTTCACCTGCACTGTACGGTTTTTGGGGATAATGAGAGGTAGACTGAAAGCAGTGTATTCACTACAGAAAGAAGGTTCAACGTTGGCCGTCGCTAAGCTTCCCCAGGTTCAGTACCGTAAGGGCGCAACCACCAAGGTCGATCAGCACGAGATTATTGATCACTGGTTTGAGGTACCGTTAACCCACGGTCTTATTTTTTCTCGTGGCAAAGATGCTGCTCTCTCTTCACGGTTTGCGGATCAGAGCATTAAGATTTTTGCACGTGAGGTTATTAATACCTCAGATACGCTGACTCTTCCCGTTGAGAAACGCCCCTATATTGTGTACCTGCAGGGCGGGCCCGGGTTCGGTTCTCCAAAGACCGGTTCGATCGGCGGTTGGATTGCTGAACTAGCCAAAACGCACCGTGTCATCCTGCTGGATCAGCGCGGTACCGGCATGTCTTCCCCGCTATCTGCCCGTAATATCACCGCCGTTGGTGACGCGCAGCTACAGGCAGAGTATGTGGAGCTGTTCCGTGCGGACTCCATCATTGCAGATGCCGAGGCTGTGCGTGAGGTTCTTCTAGCTGACCGAACCGATAAGCGCTGGTCTACAGTTGGCCAGTCCTTCGGCGGGTTCCTCACTCTTTCCTACCTTTCGTTCGCGCCACAGTCCCTACGTGATTCGCGGATTACCGCAGGCCTGGCCCCGATCCGCACCACTGTCGATAACGTGTATGAGCACACCTTCGACCGCATGGCTGAACGTAATAAGGAATACTACAGCTGGTTCCCGGAAGATGCTGCGCTGGCTACCCGCATCGCCGAGCATTTGCGTACCCATGAGGAGTTCCTGCCCACCGGCGAGCGCCTCACCGATCACCGGTTCCAGATGGCGGGGCATTACCTGGGTGGACGCTGGCGTGAACGCGGACTGCACTATTTCCTGGAAACTGCGTTTGCTGAAGGGGATGACCATCTTTCAGACCAATTCCTATCGAGCATGAGCGGTGAGGTGTCGTTCTTGGCGAACCCGCTGTACGCTCTTATGCACGAAACGATTTACGCGGATGGTCCGGCTGACGGTAATCTGCCGGGTATACCTGGTTTCACTGTTTCACCTTCTCCGGCGCCTACGAACTGGGCGGCGGCACGTGTTGCAGCTAAGCGCCCCGAATTTGCCCCTGATGCTGAGACGCTTTTCTTCACGGGCGAGCATATTTTCCCCTGGTACTACGAGGAGGATCCGGCACTACGGCCGCTTGCTGAAGTGGCGCAGCTGCTCGCGGAGAAGAAAGATTGGGGTCGTCTCTACGATCATGAGCAGCTTCACCGGAATGAGGTTCCTGTGGTCGCGGCGGCTTATACTCCGGATATTTATGTGGATTATGAGAATTCCATGGAGACCGCCCGGTGGGTGGGTAACACCCATGTGTGGACGTCGAAGACTCATCACCATGATGGTTTTGGCTCTGACCCGCTGACTATTCTGGGACATTTGAAGAATATGTTAGCTGAGGTTCACAACCAGTAAGAACCATATTGGGCGCAGAAAACCCCTCGTTACCCTCCGGGTGGTAACGAGGGGTTTTCTGCGTGGCGGCGTGAGTACCTCGACAGGTTCGCCGCTTCTTCATTTGCTCCTTGGTATAGGTTTACCGGCTGATTTGCTCCTAGTTGGCGACGGTAAAACGGCGTCCAATGTGCTTGGGGGTTTCAGCTTCGTCAACGAGGGCCACCGCAAAGTCTTCTGCGCTGATCGCTTCGCCTGCGGGGTTGTCAAGCGCGGTATTGTATGCGCCGGTGCGCTTGCCAGGGGCAATATTGAATGCGGGTGAGAGCATGGTCCACGTTAGTCCTGCAGATGCACGGTATTCGTCAAGGATTTGGCAGAAGGCCAGTGCCTCGGCCTTATACTCTTCGGGGAATCCGGCGCTATTGACAAACCGCTGTCCCTTGGCATCTTCGAGAGAACCCGCACCACCTACAATAAGCAAACGGCCGGAGGGTTTTGCTGCAATAAGTGCCTTGTGTGCTTGGATGACCGGCTCGGCTGATACGCCGCGCCCTGCCGAGACAGCAATAATGGTTACATCATGGCTATTGATGATAGTAACGAGTTCTCCAGTATTGCTCAGATCTACAGCCGTCCCTTCTGCTCCCGCAACGGCCTGACCAGAACGGCTGTAGCCCTCCACCTGGTGGCCCCGTGCGGTGGCTTCGGTTACGGTACGTTCACCAACCATCCCAGTTGCACCAATGACTGCAATATTCATTCATATGTCCTTTCGTGTTCCCCGGAATACCTATAGGTTCGAGGGTGTTCTTTCTGTGGGCGGTTCATGTGTTGCGCCAACACAATATATAGTATTCTTTAGATACTAAGTACCTCAAGGTAACTATTGGGAAGTTTTTAAAGTGTCTTCCGCAGCCTACCGCGGGCAAAACTTCACCCTCTACACATAAGGAGAGCATAGAACGATGAGCACCAACACAGAGACGCCTCACACTGACTCCCCCGCTAATATCCTCGCCAGCGCATGCCCCTCACGAACCGTGATGCGGCATCTCACCGACCGCTGGACCCCAATGATTGTTGCGGCCCTTTCAGAAGAACCCACCGCGCGGTTTAGTGAGCTTAAAGACCGTATTCAAGGTGTCTCCCCCAAGGTGCTCACCCAGACCTTGCGCTCTATGGAGCGGGATGGTCTGGTGACGCGAAAAGTAACGGCCGCTATGCCGCCACGTGTTGATTACGCACTCACACCCCTGGGCACCACCCTTACCGCACCCATGAATGCGCTACGCCGCTGGGCCCAAGACCATATGGTTGAAGTACTCGCCGCCCGAGAAAAATACGACCAGAAAAACGCCCTCTAACGAGCTGACCCAGCACCTGGTGCAGGTTATCCAGAAAACTCGAAATAAGGTGAGGTGATGCCGATGCCGCGAGCAGCAACCTTCTCTCGCCGGTTTCCCTCTGCTGCAACCGTTATCGTAATCTCCAGATGGTACAGCCCCTCCCGTGCAGTGAAGTTCACCCCGCGGGCCGCAACCTCGGTATTAAACGGCACGGACGTTGTTTTATTAGTATTCTGACCTGATTTTGTTGTGTACGAGTGGCCGGTATTGCGCACCAAAACCCCGCTGGGGTTACGCAGCTGAATGTCCAGCTTCACGTCCCCTTTACGGCCACCGTGGTTCGTATCTGAGGCTACTACAAAGTACCTAAAAGTGTATTTACACCCCGGTTTCAGCTCCCCTTCACCATCATCACTGGCAAGGTAGCTTGTCGTGAGGGTAATGACCGCTTTCTCATCGCCCAAAGCCGTTGTCTGTGATATCCAGTATTCTTTACCGTTAATGACTGCTGGCCCATTAGATGCAGGTGATGCCAAAGCCCCCGTTGCGGGGTTAGCGATAGCCCATCGACTGGATCGGGCGAACCCGTGCCCTTCAGCTGTTTGACACCGAGACGCCGCGAAAGCAGGTACGGCGGCAGATGCTAGCACCGCCGGTACCGCCCACGCTACGCCTTTCGTGAGGGTGCGGCGGTTTATTCTCGAATGCTTCTGTATGCTCAACGGGGTTCTGTCTGCTCACTAGTTACGTATGTTTATGCGCTTATTTTGCTCTGGTTTATGTGATTAATCGCTGAGGTTACTGCCCAATAAATTCAAAGGTTGGGGCAGTGACGCCAATCCCGTCAGCCTGCATATTCCTATCACGCACACCAGTTCCATGGTTATAGTTAACCGGTGCAGTAAGCTTAGCTTCAAAATAGTACGTGCCAGCTTTAGGGGTAAACGTGACTGGAGTTGCAGCAGTCACGTACTGGGGCCTCGGCGGTTTCGCGTCTGTGGCGGGCAGAATTTTCACGCCCGTTTCTGTGGACTTCGGATCGGTAGTAAATTTCTGTTCGGTACCGGGAACAGTGAGCCCGTCAGGGCCAATGAGCCGAATCTCCAGAGTGGGGTATAACCTGGTGTTCTCTGTGGGGGCAGCACCCCGCATCGATATCAGATCAACTTTAAATCTGTACTTACCGCACCGCGGATTAAAGGCTGCGTCCCCCGTACTGGACGCTTCGTAGCTGCCACGCACCACAGCTATCTGAGGTTTATCTGTCTGGGACTTATCGTAATCCACGGTTGATAAAGATGTGAAAAACTCTTGCTGCTGGTACGTGATGGCCCTAAACCCGTTACGAGAGTACAGGTTCGCAGAACCGGTATTTTGAAACACCCACCGGCTCTTCTCATTAAACTTCAGCGGAGGTTTTGTCTCGCACACCGAACTGGCGTAGGCTGGTACCGCTGCTGAAGCCACGACGGCAGGCGCCGCCCAGCCAACACCTTTAGCGAAAGTACGCCTGTTAAAAGTACGCGCGGGGATATGTGACATATAAGTCCTCCGTAGGTCTGTGAGTGAATGCGTGTCTGAGAGCTGAGTATGTAGAGAGCTAATGCTGAACCCTCCACAAGCGGCAACGCATATGCGCAAAAATACAACCGCTTCGATAAGTTTACACGTAGTCCAACCCCAAATAAAACTCTCAACTATCAGCAGAGGTATTTTTACCGCATAGGTTTACTGGTAAAGCAAGCCCTTTTTAGGCATGCCCCGCCTGCTGCATCTGACGAAGCTCCTTCTTCAGCTCAGACAGCTCATCACGCAGACGTGCCGCCAGCTCAAACTGCAGGTTCTCGGCAGCAAGGCGCATCTGCTCATTCATCTGCTCAATCAGATCCAGCAGGTCCTCTGCAGGCTCAGCCGCCAGGCCGTCCGCACGTACACGCTCCTGAGCTTTTGCCAAGAGGGCATCTGACTCCGGGGTGCTCGTTGCAATCTTGGCACCCGCACCACCCTTCGTGGCTTTCTTACCGCTCTCAACACTGCGGGCACCACTCTTACCCGCCTTACGCAGCTGCAGCAGTTCGCGAGTATCTTCTTCTTCACGGGCGAGCACATCCGTAATATCGGCAATCTTCTTCCGCAAAGGCTGCGGGTCCAGACCATGCTCACGGTTATACGCCTGCTGAATCTCACGGCGACGATTCGTTTCATCAATGGCAGTGCGCATCGAATCCGTCATCTTATCTGCATACATATGTACCTGCCCCGAGACGTTACGCGCCGCGCGCCCAATCGTCTGAATCAACGATGTCGTCGAGCGAAGGAACCCCTCTTTATCTGCGTCAAGGATCGCCACCAGCGACACCTCCGGCAGGTCCAGCCCCTCACGGAGCAGGTTAATACCCACCAGCACATCGAATGTCCCCAGCCGTAGCTCACGCAGAAGCTCTACGCGTTTGAGCGTGTCCACGTCGGAATGCAAATACTGTACCTTCACTCCGTGCTGCACCAGGTACTCAGTCAAGTCCTCCGCCATACGCTTCGTTAACGTGGTTACCAGCACGCGCTCATCGCGTTCGGTACGTTCACGGATCTGCTCCAACAAATCATCAATCTGACCCTTCGTGGGTTTCACCACCACCTCGGGATCCACTAGGCCAGTTGGTCGAATAATCTGCTCCACATACCCGTCAGCCTGCGAAAGCTCATACTTACCCGGAGTTGCCGACAGGTACACGGTCTGCCCAATGCGCTCCAAAAACTCATCCCATTTCAGCGGGCGGTTATCCATCGCAGACGGCAGCCTGAAACCGTGCTCCACTAGGGTGCGTTTACGCGACATATCGCCCTCATACATGGACCCAATCTGAGGAACCGTCACGTGAGACTCATCAATAATGAGCAAAAAATCATCCGGAAAATAATCCAGCAGACAGTGCGGTGCGCTACCGGCCGCGCGTCCATCAATGTGGCGTGAATAGTTCTCGATACCGTTGCAGAACCCCATCTGCTCCATCATCTCAAGGTCATAGGTGGTGCGCATTCGTAGCCGTTGAGCCTCCAAAAGTTTCCCCTGAGACTCCAGGACCTGCAGGCGCTCCTGAAGCTCATCTTCAATGGAAGCGATGGCCCGGGCCATACGCTCGGCACCGGCAACATAATGGCTTGCCGGGAAAACATACATCTCGGTTTCTTCTCGAATAACCTCACCTGTGAGTGGGTGCAGCGTGTAGATTGCCTCAATCTCATCCCCGAAGAACTCAATGCGAATAGCGTGCTCCTCATACATGGGAATAATCTCGACGGTGTCTCCCCGAACGCGGAACGTTCCGCGGTGAAAATCCATATCATTACGGGCGTACTGCATAGCCACAAACTGACGCAGCAGATCATCCCGGTCAATCTCATCCCCTCGTTTGAGGGTTACCATCTGCTCCACATACTCCTCAGGAGTACCCAAACCGTAGATACACGAAACGGTTGAGACCACAACAACATCGCGGCGGGTCAGCAGGGAGTTTGTAGCGGAGTGACGCAGACGCTCCACCTCCTCGTTAATAGAGGAGTCCTTTTCAATGAACGTATCAGTCTGCGGCACATAAGCCTCAGGCTGATAGTAGTCGTAGTACGAAACGAAATATTCGACTGCATTATGCGGCAGCAGCTCACGCAGCTCATTCGCCAACTGCGCGGCAAGAGTCTTATTCTGAACCATCACCAGGGTGGGACGCTGCACCGACTCAATGAGCCACGCCGCCGTGGCAGACTTACCGGTACCGGTAGCGCCCATGAGCACAATATCTTTTTCGCCATTCTCCACCCGCTCAGTCAGCTCCGCGATGGCTTTTGGCTGATCCCCGGCAGGTTTGTACTGGCTAACAACCTCAAACGGGGCGACGACTCGGTTAATTTCCTGCGCAAGACTCATATATTCATTCTAATAACCGCCCACGCCCTAGTACGCACTGGTTCGTCACGGGCGCACATTCCCCACCATTTCTCGCAGAGTGACATAAATTATATAAATTTGACGACAGAAGATAGTCTCCGTCACGTTCTTACTGCTCCACTTGCTCAAATGTCAATTGCCCTACAGCGTTAGCCGTTATCAGCGACGCTCCAGTGTGCTTCTTAGGGGCAGCGGAATCCGAAAGGGTGGGCCGCCAAAAGGTTACTGTACCTTGCGGCCCACCCGCCTTATGTTTTGGGCTAACTAGTCGGGTTTGCGCACAGCAGCACCCGATAACCGCATGAATTCCCGAACGGTCATGGGCAGGTACCCGTTAAGCACGCCCATAATAGCAGTGAGGGTGGTATCCTCATCTGCCCCTTCAGGGATACCCACAGCAGGGGTGCTAATGCGCTGCTTATACAAATCCAGGACAGCGCACACGGTGCGGCCAGGCGCATCAAGCACATGAAAATTACCCCGATGTTCCACCGGGCGGATAGTCGCCTCCGGGGTTATCGTCAAAGACCTTATATCGGGAGCCACCTGTGAGGTAAAGCGTGGTGTGTCAGGGTGCACGGGCGAGCCCTGCGGGGCTTTCCCTGGGTTGTCTGCACTACCAAACTGTGGGAAGCGCTCCCCTACCCGCGCGGTTACCACTACGTACCGCACACCCAAGGCCATAGCGCGGTGCACATTAACCTCGGCGTATTCTTCGATACGGTACCCAAGCGTGAGCCCGCATCGTATATCGTTCTCCGAGTCCACGCCTTCCTCATCCCAGAAGCAGGAAAAACAGGTATCCTCAACACCCCGTTCAATGGTTTTCACCTGGGTATAGTCGTCATCCAGCAGGAGCACCGAAAGCTCATAACCGTTAGGAACCTCCCGCACGCCTGTAGCGCTCAATGCCACTGCCTCATCGCTGCCGCCAAGCCGGAATGGCTCCCACAACGCTGGTGTAAACGGGTTAATCGCCCCGTCCAGCGCGGGGTTGCATGAGGTAGGTGCAGGCTCAGCCTTCATAGGGCGGTAATAGTCTTGGGGAGGCATCTCAACGCTGAAGCCTTCCATCCTACCCACCAGGCACATTTCAATAGCCAACAGCAGGCGCGCAGCGTGGCTGCGGGTTATCATGGGCGCCTGAATCAGGTGCACCATTCGGAGGTTATCCATTGATAGACACTCACCCACCCCACGGGCGGCATTCGCATACTGATTGTGCAAACGAACCAAGGTTTCTACCGGCAGCTGATCCCCGACCTGCTGAAGAACCACCGCGACACGCTCAAGCTCTGCGGGGAAAGCCCTGCAAATACGGTTCAGCTGTTGAGCGAGTTCACGCGGGCGCCTCGCCAAAACGTTTAACAGTGTATCCAGGTTGCCTTTGTTGTAGGCCTCAAGAATCTGCTCAACGGTTGCGGTGTCAGCCTCTGGCGGGGTATTGGTTTGTGTGCTGTGTTCATAATCGGGAAAGCGCACTAGAAAACTCTCGGCTCTCGGTTGACTTAACGCGGCAGGTAACGCCGCGCCGTATTCAACGTACCACAAACACACACCAGATACTATGCTCACCCTGATTTAATATTTAGGTATAACTTTTATACTAGGTTGCTTGAACTAATTAAACGGTATATCAACCCAGCGGGTATCTCCCCAGAGCACCGTCCCAGCCCCGGCAGTTATCGTCACAACCTGCTCGTTGGCGCGCTCCAAATCCTCGGTGCAATCAAATACGCCCATAGAAATCTGAGCCCCATCCGCTAAATAGTCAGTACCCAAAACGTTCAGCCCACACGCCCTCATCTCATTCTCCAAACGGCCCGCATCCGCATGAGACGCCGCGACAACCCCCACCCGCACACGCTCCCGCGAATCGAAGCTGGCCGCATCTAGAGTCTGTGCCACCGCATCTGTATAGGCACGCACCAGCCCTGAGGCGCCCAATTTAATACCGCCGAAATAGCGCACCACCACCGCCACCGTATCCGAAAGATCAGTGGTGCCATCCGGTCGGCTCTGCCGCGCTAAAAGAGCCTGAAGCATTGGAATACCCGCCGTACCAGCTGGTTCACCATCATCAGAAGAACGCTGCACATCCCTATCAGCACCCACCACAAATGCCGAACACACATGCCGTGCATCATGGTAGGTTTTGCGCAGCGACTCAATATAATCCCGGGCCTCATCTTGAGAACTCACCTGTTTGATATGCCCAATAAACTCGCTACGCTTAATCTCAAGCAGATGCTCGTACTCTTCGGTACCGTGCGGAACGGTATACCGGTTAGCACGGGTCTGAACGGCAATATCCTGGGGACTATTCACCCTACCTATTTTAGGCGGTCGCATGACAGAAAAAACACTTCGACGGTACGCAATCACCGGCGGTATCGGCAGCGGCAAAAGCACAGTAGCCGCAATGTTTGCCCATCTGGGGGCGGTCATCATTGATGCGGATGCTATCTCACGAGACCTCATGCGCCCTACAGAAAACACGCTCAATGCCGTTGTTGCAGAATTCGGCCCCGATATCCTGCACCCGGACGGCACGCTCAACCGTCCAGCCTTAGCGGCTTTGGTGTTCTCCGATGAGGACGCCCGCACCCGTCTGAACAATATTGTGCACCCGGCCGTACGCGCCCGTGCGGATGCTTTGGTGGAGCAGGCTTGGCGTGCCCCCGGGTTCTCAGGCATTATTATTGACGACATTCCGCTTCTAGCCGAGACAAACCGTGCCGCAGAGTTCGACGGTGTCATTGTGGTACGTACCAGCCTGGAGAAGCGACTCACCCGCCTCATGGAGACACGGGGCATGGCTGAAGAAGACGCACGGGCCCGTATCGCAGCCCAAGCCACAGATACCCAACGCGCCGCCATTGCCACTTGGATTATCGACAACGACGGCTCCGCAGAAAACACACAAACCCAAGTGGAACGTATCTGGGCACTCATGACCAACCACTAACGATCCAGGCCGTCATAAACGCAGCAAAGGAGGGGCTCCCACCAACCTGTGCGGTGGAAGCCCCTCCCCTATGCGCTCAATCAGTTACAGGAGCGTGAAACTAGGCTTAGTTGCCGGTCAGCTTCTTACGGAGCTCAGCCAGCGCCTCATCAGAAGCTAAGGTGCCTGCCGAAGACTTATCGTCGGAGGAGTAGGAAGTCGGTGCGGGCTCCGCAGCAACCGGTGCGGATGCAGCGGCTTCCGCGTCAGCCTCCAGGGCCTTGGCGACCTGCACCTTGTGTGCCTCGAAACGAGCCTGGGCCTCGGCGTACTGAGCTTCCCATGCCTCGCGCTGTGCCTCGTAACCTTCGAGCCATTCGCCCTTCTCGGGGTCGAAGCCCTCGGGGTACTTGTACTCGCCGTTCTCGTCGTACTCTGCGGCCATGCCGTACAGTGCGGGGTCGAACTCGGTGGCGTTGGGGTCAATACCCTCATTAGCCTGCTTGAGGGACAGCGAGATGCGGCGGCGGTCCATGTCGATGTCGATGATCTTCACGAACAGTTCTTCGCCAACCGAGACAACCTGGTCTGCCAAATCCACGTGGCGTACAGCCAGCTCGGAGATGTGAACCAGGCCCTCGATGCCGTCTTCCACGCGGACGAACGCGCCGAAGGGAACAAGCTTGGTGACCTTGCCGGGAACGATCTGGCCTAAGGCGTGGGTACGGGCGAATGCCTGCCACGGGTCTTCCTGGGTGGCCTTCAGAGACAGCGAGACACGCTCGCGATCCAGGTCTACCTCTAGCACCTCGACGGTGACCTTCTGGCCAACCTCGACAACCTCGGAGGGGTGGTCGATGTGCTTCCAGGACAGCTCGGAGACGTGCACCAGGCCGTCCACACCGCCCAGATCCACGAAAGCACCGAAGTTGACGATGGAGGAAACCACACCATCGCGCACCTGGCCCTTTTCGAGCTGGTTGAGGAAGGTGGAGCGAACCTCAGACTGGGTCTGCTCAAGCCATGCACGGCGGGAGAGCACCACGTTGTTGCGGTTCTTATCAAGCTCAATGATCTTCGCTTCAAGCTGCTGACCAATGTAGGGTGCGAGGTCACGGACGCGTCGCATCTCAACCAGTGACGCGGGCAGGAAGCCACGCAGCCCAATGTCGAGGATAAGGCCGCCCTTGACAACCTCAATGACGGTACCGGTGACAACACCGTCGTTTTCCTTGATCTTTTCGATGTCGCCCCATGCGCGCTCGTACTGTGCACGCTTCTTGGAGAGAATTAGGCGGCCTTCCTTGTCCTCCTTGGTGAGGACGAGAGCCTCAATTTCGTCGCCGACGGTTACGACTTCGCCGGGGTCAACGTCATGCTTGATGGAGAGCTCGCGGGAGGGAATGACGCCTTCGGTCTTGTAACCGATGTCGAGCAGAACCTCATCGTGATCAACCTTAACAACCTGACCGGAGACGAGATCGCCATCGTTGAAGTACTTGATGGTCTCGTCAACTGCCTTGAGGAATTCTTCCTCGTTGCCAATGTCGTTGATTGCGACCTGAGGGATGTTGGTGCTCATATAGTTAGGGCTCCAATTGGATTACTTATAGGTCGGCGCATCCACCATGGCAGGTATGCCTCGGCCTCCGGTAATACGCTGTGAAGCGCTCATCCCGGAAGGATGCGTCGAGTCTGACGGATACTTACCGCGCATACCGTAATAACCAGACTATTCGGCGAACCGTCTAGTAAAGCCCCCACCAGTGGTGAGGGCGCACAGAAGTGCCAATACACGCAATTACTAGTGTATGCGAATCTCGGGCGTGTCGTCAATGAACAACACGCATCTAAGGCGAATGCAACGGCGTGTAGCCGCCACACATCGTACTTTACCCCCGCTAATGTACTGCCGTGACAGCAGCCAGGACTTCCTTAATGCCCGGCTTCCTGCCAGGATTTACCCCAGCCGACCTGCACATCCAACGGAACCGACAGCTGCGCTGCACCGCTCATCTCTTCCACCAGGATACGCTGTGCAGTTTCCCGTTCCCCTTGTGCAACCTCAAGGATGATCTCATCGTGCACCTGCAAGAGCATACGGGTTTTCAGGTTTTCGTCGCGCAGGCGTCGGTGAATATTAATCATCGCGATTTTAATAATGTCTGCTGCAGTACCCTGAATTGGGGCGTTCAGCGCGGCCCGTTCAGCCGCCTCACGCCGGGTGCGGTTGGGCGAGTCTAAATCAGGGAGCTGGCGGCGGCGGCCAAAAATAGTCTGCGTGTAGCCGTCAGCGTGGGCCTGTTTCAGCACGCCGCGCAAGAAACGTCCCACGCGCCCGAACCGTTTAAAGTAGTTCGTGCGCAGCTGGCCCGCCTCATCAGAGCTAATGTTCAGCTGCTTCGCCAGCCCGAAACGAGACAACCCATACGCCAGCCCGTACGACATCGCCTTCACCTTCGAGCGCATCTGCGAGGTCACGTCCTCAGGAGCCACACCGAACACTTCAGACCCCACGAAACGGTGCAGGTCTTCGCCTTCTTGGTAAGCGGCAATAAGCTTCTCGTCCTTTGCAAGATGCACCATAATACGCATCTCAATCTGCGAGTAGTCGGCGGTTAGCAGCCCCTCATACTCCACACCGTCAATAGGATGAGGCGCCACAATAAACGCATCACGGATGCGCCGCCCCGCCTCAGAACGCACCGGAATGTTCTGCAGATTTGGCGCGGTTGAAGAAAGACGCCCCGTGGATGCTGCCCCCTGCTGGAAGGTGGTGTGCACACGGCCGTCAATACGTGCCGCTTTCTGCAGCCCCTCAACGGTCTGTTTGAGTTTCACATTATCGCGGTACCCCTGCAAAGATACTAAGAACTGAGCCCCGTCAGATTCGGGAGAGATCTTACCCAGCAGGTCAGTCATTGACTCTGAATCAGTCGAGTACCCGGTTTTTATTTTGCGGGTCTTTGGCAACCCCAGTTTCTCGAATAGTACAGTCTGCAGCTGTTTCACCGAGGCCAAGTTCAGCTCTTCGCCGTCGATGTGTGACCCCACCACGGCCTTCGCCTGTTCCTCAGCGGCGCTCGCACGCGAGGCGAATGTTCCGTTGAGTTCCTCAAGCAGGGCATCAGAGACGGCAATGCCAGCACGTTCCATATCGGCGAGCACATACAGTAGCGGCAGTTCAATATCCTCATAGATTTTCAGCTGCCCCTGTTCTGCCATCTCAAAGTGGAGCTGCCGCGCCAGTTCACGAATAACCCGGGATACCTGGGTGAAATAACGCAGGTTTTCGGGTCCCATAATGTCCTCCGGCAAGAATACGAGCTCACCGTAGTCTTCGGTGGGAATCCACAGGTATTTCTCCGCCAAGTCTTCAATACGTTCCGCGAAAAGACGGCGTGTAGTAGCGGGAATATGCCCGCACATGTACGACGAAAGAGCGGGATCCTCCACGGCACCTTCTAACTCGTACCCGTTTTCGTGCAGAAGCTTCCGCTGAATCTTTAAGTCCATCACGATTTTGTGCGCGTTCCTATCGGAGAGCCACGCCGCGAGTGCGCTATTGAGCTCTTCTCCGATAGTGACGGTATCCACCCACAGGGAAGAGCTTTTGCTGGTGAGGATTAACCCCCGAAGCACGGGATTCTCTTCGGCCGAGCGGATTTTAGTTTTTGTGGTTTTCACGCCTTCACGGGCCACAGGCACATCAATAACCGGCAGGAGGGTTACGGCGCCTTTAAGACGTTCAGGCACATCAAGGCCTTGACCGTAGCCTTCGGTAGCAGCCTGGGTGCACCAATGGCGAAACTGCGCGGCGGTTTGCGCGGTGACCGGTTTATCCGTTGCGATAGGCTCAAAGACAGGCCCAGAAGGTAACGTTTTCGGGGCGGCGGGTTGCTGCCCCGGCACGGCAAAGAGCGTCCCCTGCCCGAATTCATCAACCTCACCACCCCCAGCGGTTGCTGCTGCAGTGCGCGTGGCAGCCCCAGCAGCACGCACTACCGGGCCTAACGTGTCATGGGCGCGTTTGCGGATGGTGCGGAATTGAACCTCATCGAAGAAGGAATCCAGTGCGTCAAGGTCGGGAAGGAACCTGGTGTCTTCCCCCAGGTCCAGTGGTATGTTGAGGTCATCCACCAGCTGGTTGAGGCGACGGTTACGGCGCACGTTCTCAATATTTTCGCGAAGGGCCTCCCCTTTTTTGCCTTTAATGCTGTCTTGGTTGGCGATCACCCCGTCAAGGTCGCCGTATTCGGTTAACCATTTTGCAGCGAACCCGGGCCCCACACCGGGAACGCCAGGCAGGTTATCGGCTTGTTCACCAGTGAGCGCTGCAAGGTCGGGGTATAGGCGCGGGGGTACTTTAGTTTTTTTCTCTACGGCGGCAGGATCCATCAGCTGGATACCCTTGGAGGGGCCTGTGGTGACGGGGTACAACAGGGTCACTTTGTCGGTAACCAGCTGAAAAATATCGCGGTCGCCCGAGAGGATAAATACTCGGTAGTTCTCTTCGGTTCCGCGGCGGGTAAGGGTGGCGACAATGTCGTCGGCCTCGTAGTTCTCCTGCGTGAGCGCGGGGATACGCAAGGCGGTGAGCATCTTCTTAATCAGGTCGATCTGCCCATCAAATGCCTGCGGGATCTCGGTTCGACCACCCTTGTAGTCACTGTATTCTGCGGTACGGAACGTGCCGCCAGGCAGGTCAAAAGCAACCGCAATGTGGCTGGGGCGGTAGTCCTTAATGATGTTGAGCAAGGTTGAGAGGAAGGCGTGCACAGCTTCGGTATGCTGCCCATCGCTACGCACAAAGACGTGCTGCCCGGTTTTCTCGGCCATCGTGTAGATACCGAAGAAGGAGCGCAGGGCTAGGGAATGGCCATCAATCAGAAGGAGGGTCTTATCAGAAGTACTCATCTACTCTAGTTTACCGTTGAGGTCTAGGGATGTTGAGGCGGTGGTGATCGCAAGTGCTCTGCAGCGTCATACGGCTCAGGAGCCGCCACGGTGAGCGCGCCTTAACGTATAGGGAATACACCCCGCGCGGTTTCGGCGCACCCACGGACCGCAGTTGCGGTATTAGCCAGCGTTGTTTAGCGCCACCGTAATTTTGGTGATGGAATCGGCATTAATGGGGGTGGTACCGCTGGCATGCACATCTATCGCGGAGTTCACGTGTTTACCGGTGACCGGATCAATATGGAACCCCACCTCAACGTTTTTGTGGGTTCCGGCCTTATCAAGTGCAATAACCATGCCGTCCGGCAGCAGGGTGAGATGATTCGCTTTCCCCGAAGCAATGTGCACCTCAGCCACCACACTTTTGGTGCGCGCATCAATAACAGCGACCGTTCCCCCGCCACTATCTGCCGGGTGCACCGAGGTGGGGCCGAAGTCGGTGAGGTACACCAAGTCCCGGGTTTCGTCCGCGATAATGTCTGTGGGAGTTATCCCATAGGGGATGAACTGTTTAAACGAGCCGCTGATTTTATCAAGCACCTGAACCCCGGAGTTCTTGCCGTTCTCGCCCTGAGTTGAGACATATATTTCGTTGAGCGAGTTATTGATTGCCACCCCGTGGGTATTGACGCGTGAGAAGTCGGAGGTCTCTCCGGCAGGAACATTAATGGTGCGTACTGCCTCCCCAATAGCGGGGCTTACCTCATACACTTTGTCTAGGTTGTAGTCGCTGAGGTAGATATTCCCGCCGAGGGTATCACGGGTAACAGTGAGGGTGTGCGGCAGGGAGCCAGGTACTGGGTTGTGGGCGGTGATTGCGTAGGTTCCGGTATCAATAAACCAGTACCCGCCGGGGCCGGTCACTACGGCTTTACCGATGTCCTCTAGCACCAGCACTTCACGCGGGTGATTCACAGGCTGTTGTTCTAGCGATACGTCGGGCTGGTAGCTGCTCCAGATAGGGGCGAACGTATCACGGTCGTATACGGCCACGGAGGAGGTGGTCGGGTCAGTCACCCAGATAGTGCCGCGCGTATCATCAACACTCAAGCCGAATGCGCCGCACAACTGGTATTCACCGATCAGGTTAGGGTGTGCCTCATCAATGACGGGTAGCTGCGCGGTTGCTTCAATGGCCAAGGTCTGCGGGTCAACGCGGGCGATAGTGGCCACGCAGGAACCGCGGTGTGAGGCGGCGTTGAAGGTTCCTGCGATATATATTTTCTGGGTTTTCGGTGAGTAGGCGGCGAGGAACTGCCCTGGCAATCCCTGGTTCTGTTCAGCGATTATCTCAAGGGTACGGGGAGCGCTAGGGGGCGGGTTTTTAGACATGTTTCTCTCCGTTTCATCTGCACTGGCTGGGGCGCGACGGGTTTTCTCACGGTAGTTTTCTCACCCTATCAAAAAGGGTTTCCGTGCGCTTTAAATGTTGCTTCGTGCCACATAAATTATGGAGGTAAACGTTTATTGTGCAGCTGCTCCAAGGCTGCACCTATACTGTTTGCAGCTTCCACGCCCGTAACGCCCACGCCGCAGCCTGTACATGGTGTATTGCCGCGGTTTTGTGGTTGCACTGCTGGAATAAGCGGCGGTACTCAGGTTACGATAAAACCTTATAGTTACACGATAGCCGTGGAACCAGAAATAAACACACGGATTCACAACTTTGAGGACATCATGAAAGTGCTTCAGAAAATCCCGCTTCTGGCGTGGATTGTTATCGCCATCCTTGGCGGCGTGCTCATCGGTTCGCTCACACCAGGGCTTATTAGCGGCATTAACTCCGCTGCGAAAATTTCCATTCCCACCGACGTTGTGGTGCAAATTTTTGTGTCGTTCTCCACTATTTTTAGTGCGTTTTTGAGTTTCGCTATCCCGCTCATCATTATCGGTTTCATCGTCCCGGGTATTGGTTCCTTGGCCCAGGGCGCAGGGAAGATGCTGGGGGTGACGGTAGGCCTGTCGTACCTGTCAAGTATTGTCGCGGGGTTCTTAGCGCTTACCGCAGCCCTTTTCCTGTACCCGATTCTCCTCAAGGGTCAGCAGCTTGAATCGTTCGATAACCCCGAGAACGCGCTTTCCAGCGGGTACGTCACGTTTAAACTTGAGCCCATTATGAGTGTGATGAGCGCCCTCATACTTTCATTCATCCTCGGTCTGGGTATCACAGCGCTCAAAAGCAGGTCGATGCTGAACCTTTTCGAAGATTTTCAGGTGATCGTCGAGAAAATGCTCGGCTATGTGATTATTCCCCTGCTGCCGGTGCACATTGTGGGGGTGTTTGCGAATATGACCCTCGCAGGCCAGGTGGTGAAGATCCTGTCAGTTTTCGGCATGGTGTTCATTATGGTTATTCTTCTGCACTGGTTCACCCTGTGTATTCAGTACACGGCGGCCGGTGCAGTCTCTAAACGCAACCCGGCGAAGATGCTCAAAACCATGCTCCCGGCGTATTTCACTGCAATCGGCACCCAGTCCTCGGCGGCTACTATCCCTGTTACGGTGCGTTCCGCTAAAAAAGCTGGTATTGCGTCCCGAGTGGTTGATTTTGCTATCCCGTTGTGCGCCACCATCCACCTGTCGGGGTCAATGATTACCATCACCTCATGCGCTGTGGCGGTACTATACATGACGGGGCAGAACCCAAGTTTCGCCTCTGTCACCCCAGTCGTGCTGATGCTGGGCATTATGATGGTGGCAGCCCCTGGTGTACCCGGTGGTGGCGTGATGACCGCTATCGGGCTGCTGGAATCAATGCTGGGCTTTAACGAGTCAATGATTGCGCTCATGATCGCCCTGTACCTGGCGCAGGATTCCTTTGGCACCGCTACCAACGTGACTGGGGACGCAACCATCGCAACATTTACCGAGCGGTTTTCTAAGCTCATGGGCATTAACCCCGACTCCGAAATCCGTGATGAAGATATTGAGAAAGCTGAGTCTATATCGGCTTAGCGCCTACCGGCCGCAGCCCGGCTACTCATTCTTATAGAGGATGCGCCCACCGCCTGCTACACGGCGGTGGGCGCATCCTCTATATTATGGACGGACGCGTGCCACACTGCTGGCAAGGGCCCCGCTAATGTGCTGGCACCCTTTCCATCCCCAGTAGATACGGTGCTGGGCAATCAGGCCCTGCTCAATGATCATGAACTCTAAAATATCGATCTGCTCACCGTCTGGGGTTTCGCGCGGGTATTCCCATACGAGCATCCTGCCGTCCGTCAGGTATTCACCGGTTCGGTACCATTTCACCAGCTCGTCGGGGCGGCGTTGAGTGCCTTCACTCAGGAACCGCTCAATCTCTTTTTTACCATGTAGCACCCCGCTGCGGGCATCATCAAGGATTGCCGGAACCAGCGGACTTTCAAACACAGCATCTTCAGCGTAGAGACTCAGCAGCCCTTCTGTGTTCCGTTCTTGAGCGTAGCTGTGCCACAGCTCAAAAATCTGTTCTACGGTGTTCATCATGTCTCCCAGTCAATACCGGCCCTGTAGCACTAGAAACCGGCATATTAGTTTTAGTCGAAGATGTCTCTCACCCAACGGTAGTATTCTTATTCGGGTTTCTCAAGGGGCGGTGGGGCAGGAGTACACTTATAGGCATGACTGATTCCAGCCTTGAGCTTTCCCCCACCGTCATCGCGGAACTGACCGCGCACGGTGTTCCTGAGAAATTACATCCTCTTTTCCCGCATGGTCTTGGCGGGCTTATCCCCGCTATGGGTATTCGCCTGAGCGAGTTATCCGCCGAACGTGCGGTAGCCACGATGCCCGTCGCACCAAACACCCAGCCTGCGGGGCTCCTGCACGGTGGGGCGTCCGTGGTTCTTGCTGAAACCCTTGGCTCCCTAGCCTCCGGAGTGCACGGGGGCATAGAACGCATGGCTGTGGGGGTGGATGTTAACGCAACCCATCTGCGCCCAGCAACTGCAGGATATGTAACCGCTGTGTGCACCGCCGTTAAGCTGGGACGCACCGTCTGCGTTCACACCATAGAAATTACCGATGAGGCTGGCAGAGGCGTATGTTCGGCGCGCATCACTAATATGCTTATCCCCCGCACCGCCCGCTAAAGTACCATCCATGGAAAGGAGCCTCATGCCACGCGCTCCCTATTATCAGCGGTATCCCAAGATTAAACGGGCCAAACGCATTGCGATGCCTATTCTGATTGGGGCTGTTATTGTCTGTTTTATTGCTGCATACAACCTGGGCGGCCTATGGTGGCCAGCACTGTTAGTTGTGACAGTCGGGGCCCTATGGGCCAGCTCGCCAACCGCTCCCCCGCTAAAACATGATGATGAGGCAACCTTCTCTAAACGTTAAAAAGATTAAGGTGTGTGCCCCCCCCATAACGTTACGTTATGGGGGCACACACCTTCTGCTACAGTTCTCTATGTTCCTATGACAACTGCTTAATGATGGTGTCTGAAACTTCGCGCATTGAAAGACGACGATCCATCGAAGTTTTTTGAATCCAGCGGAATGCTTCAGGTTCGGTCAGGCTCATTTTGGTAATGAGCAATGACTTTGCGCGGTCCACTAGTTTACGGGTTTCGAACTGGTCGCGGATAGTGCCCACTTCTTTTTCAAGGGCACGAATTTGCTCGTACCTGGCAATAGCCACTTCAATGGCAGGGAACAGGTCATTGGGAGTGAACGGTTTTACCACATATGCCATGGCCCCAGCCTCAACCGCGCGGTCCACCAGCTCCTTCTGGCTGAATGCGGTTAAAAGTACTACGGGGGCAATTTGTTCCTTACCGATCTCTTCGGCGGCGGTAATGCCGTCCATAATGGGCATCTTCACGTCCATGAGCACCAGATTAGGCCGGTGCTTTTGGGCGAGCTCAATGGCGGTTTTCCCGTTATCGGTCTCAGCAACGACTTCGTAACCGCGTTCCCGTAGGATTTCCACGATGTCGAGACGGATCAGCGCTTCGTCTTCGGCAACAACAACGGTGCGTGCCGGAGCGTCTGCGTCTCCCTCGTGGTCATGAGTGGTCTGCTCTGACAAAACTCTCTCCTTTTGCAATTTCTTCTCGTCTCAAGTCTACAGCAGTTCATATTTCTTCATCTACAGTACACACTTGTTTCATTCAGAAATTTAGGGTAGAGCACGGTTGGGCGTTGTTTTCCCCTAAATTCGATTTTGCGGCGCCGTATGATGTAGAATCAATGCCGTACACATTGCGTGTGCGCCCGAGTGGCGGAATTGGCAGACGCGCCTGACTCAAAATCAGGTTCTACGGAGTGTGGGTTCGAGTCCCACCTCGGGCACCCCACACATCTGGGATTCATCAGCTCTGAATCACAATCACCGATTTTATTGGCGGGCACATTATCACCCGCTACCTTCATGAAAAGGTTGAGCCCCAAGGAAATCTCCTTGGGGCTCAACCTTTTCATAAACTCGAAAATCTAGAGAATCTGGGCCTACCCGAGTATTAGTCGTGATCTTCGTCGGCGTAAGGACGCACTGCTTCACGTTCCTCTGGCAGCTTAGCCCCGGTCTCGTCACGGTCACCGATGCGGTGCACCCTGACCGTATTGGTCGAGCCAGCAACACCGGGAGGCGAACCGGCAGTCATGACGATCAGGTCGCCCTTCTCTGCCAAGTTATGCTCCATTAGGTAGTCGTCCACAATCTTGGTCATACCATCAGTATCAGCAGTGAGCTGCGCGTGGGCTGCTTCAACACCCCACAGCAGCGAGATAAAGGCACGGACCTTCGGGTTCGGGGTAAACGCAAGCACAGGCTTCTTGGGACGCAAACGAGCCAAACGGCGGGCGGAGTCACCCGACTGGGTGAAAGTGCTGATGTAATCAACATCCAGCTGCTCAGCAATATTTACTGCTGCCCGGGTAATAGCGCCGCCGCGGGTACGCGGCTTACGGTCGAGTTCGGGCACACGGTACAGGCCCTTCTTCTCGGTATCACTAATAATGGAGGCCATCGCTGAGATCGTAATAATCGGGTACTTACCCACTGAGGTCTCACCGGACAGCATGACCGCATCAGCACCGTCAAGAATTGCGTTGGCGCAGTCAGAGACCTCCGCGCGAGTGGGGGTTGGGTTGCTAATCATCGACTCAAGCACCTGGGTAGCTACAATCACAGGCTTAGCCCAGCGGCGAGCCATTTGAATAGCTTGCTTCTGCACCAACGGAACTTCAGAGAACGGCAGCTCAACACCCAGATCGCCGCGTGCAACCATAATGCCGTCGAACTTATCAATAATGTCCTGCAGGTTCTCCACCGCCTGCGGCTTTTCGATCTTGGCGATCACGGGGATGCGCAGCCCTTCTTCCTCCATGATCTCGTGCACACGCTCAACATCTTTGCCGGACCGGACGAAGGAAAGCGCAATAATGTCTACGCCTAAGCGCAGTGCAAAACGCAGGTCATTTTCGTCCTTCTCGGTCAACGCGGGTAGCGAAACAGCCGCACCAGGCAAGTTAATGCCCTTGTTGTTTGAGATCGGGCCACCCACGATAACACGGGTACGAACACGGGTTGGGGTAACTTCAACAGCTTCAAGCTGAATCTTGCCGTCGTCCAGCAATAGTTTATCGCCAGGCTTCACGTCGCCGGGCAGCCCCTTATAAGTGGTACCGCAGATTTCCTGAGTACCTTCTACCTCTTCAGAGGTAATGGTGAAGTCGGCACCGGGCTCAAGGATTTCTTTCTCGTTCTTAAAACGCTCCAAGCGGATCTTCGGCCCCTGCAAATCGGCAAGAATTGCAACTTCCTTACCGAGCTTTGCGGACTGTTCGCGAATAGTGTTGTAAGAGTTGGTGTGAACATCATGGTCACCGTGGCTCATGTTCAAACGGGACACATTCATGCCCGCATTGATTGCCGCGGCGATTTTGTCGGGTGCGGAGATGGAGGGACCGATTGTTGCAACGATTTTTGCTCGCCTCATGTACCTAACCTTCGTGAGTTGTGGCGCGGGCCTTAGGGCTAAGACCCATTGTTTGTGCGGGAGCACACGGGGAAACTCCCACATGTATCCACAGAAAACCGCACGTTCACAACGTGCTGTATTATGAATATCCTGCCTTCAAGTATAGGACTTTTGCCCGCAGATTGGGAGAGAAAAGGGGTGATAGTCTCATAGTTGTCAACCATTTTTGGAGGGTTAATACCCACAAGTCTTCTATTGTGAATAGAGTCACCCTTGAGGTGATTTCACATTTAGGGGCACCTGCCCTAGACTTGAATCAATAATTAGTATCTTTTATGCAAATTTGCCCTGGAGGTTGCCGGTGTCCACCACACGCGCACTTATTATCTACGGCTCAGTCTATGGCTACACAGAGCAGTACGCCACATGGCTCGCTGAAGATCTACGAGCTTTGCCTCAGGCACCCGAGGTCGAAACGGTTCCCGCCGCTAAGGTAACCCCCGAACAGGCAGAAGCTGCTGACGTTGTAGTAATTGGTGGGAGTGACTACGGTGGATTCCTGACCGGAGCACCCTCATTACGCAAAAAGATTGTTCCCCTCTTACTGCCCAAGCGCAAACGCACCGCCTTTTTCACCGTTTCATTTACTGGTGAGTATTCCAAGGACCTCTTAAATAAAGCTGTCGCCAAGAGTTACACTGCTGAGCTCACCGAAGGACAGCCTGTTGCTCACTTACGCGGCGGCATTAAATGGTCAGAGCTATCCTTAACCCATAAGGCAGCCCTCAAAGGCCCTGTTCGTGCCTGGCTTGCCGCTAAGCCCAACCCAAATGAGGGCATCCAACAGATGCTTGATTGCTATGGTACCGAGGGAGCAGACTACACCAACCGCGCATCCCTTGAGCCATTTGCACAGGAAGTAGCAAAGCTTATCTAATTCAAAGAGCACTTCCCTACAAACTTGCCCCATACCAACGAGGGCAATAGATACACGGTCGGAGGTTTTTCTCTCCTCCTCCGACCGTAGGTTTCCGAGTACAGCGGATGCGAGGCCGCGTTAACTGTATTTGGAGAGCTGGAGGTGGGTCTTGTGTGTGCGGCCCACCTCCTTTTTTATTCTCAAAATACACACACATTATTCTCACCTACACATACGCATTTCCCACCTGGCCCCAGAACCACATTCCTCGCAGCAAAACTACAGATCACCCCGCCAGAAAAAAGACCGAGACAGACCTTGCACTCATAGTGTGTCACTCAAGCCCGCTGGATAAGGTGGCGACTTCAGACCCATACCGCACACAGGCACACGCCCCCTTACCAAAGAAGGTAACTAAGAGGGGCAAGGGCAGCAGGTCTGCACCTTCACAGATGTGCATAGATTAGCAGGTAGTCTCTGTAAGCCGTGGACCGCTCCCACGATCCCACAGAACACCATCAATCATTGAACGTGACATATCTCATGGGTATTTTTATGGGTGGCAAAAAGCAGATAATGGTTGCACCTTATACGTAATAATAACCCTAAGAAGACAAGGGCATACCTATACACTACCTTTCGATATACACCACATCTTTATTCTTCCCACCTCGATCACCTAAGGAACATACTGTAATAACAACCTGCATAGGTATGCGAGTATTTTTGCCTGACCTATACGAGCGTCAGCCGTACCAGTAACCAATCACTCCCCCAGCCTTCACTCCCTGCAGAACATCCACATCCTCCTTAAAGAGACGGTCAAGGCCTTACCTAAGCGTCAGCACCACAGAAATCGAAGAAGGCAACTCAAGATGCAAGGGATTGTGGCACAAATCATCTCCAATTAGAAGAAAAATTACTTTCCAGTTGAAGAATATGCGTGCACGGATTAGCATAAAAATTCAATCTTTATACAACGCTCTATGAACCTTTAGCTTCAACTAACCACCTCAACCATCGCACACACTTTATGTTATGTTCAATCAGATACTAGAATACTCTTACCTTTATGTATTCGTTCCTTAAGGCTTTAGTCCAACAAATTCTACCCCTACCTGAAGGGGCCCGTTAACTGAGTATCTATCTTGAAAATTAACAAAATCTTTCCCTACAATGAGATGCGTGCAAGGGTGCATCTTTATTGTGAGCTCTCAGTAAAGATGCAAAATAATCCAGGGGCATTAAAAGACCCCGAAAGCACTAATGCGTAGATGTCACTCAACTTCACGTTTATTCACACTCAAACACAAGTCTATTTGAAGATTGCAGGTTACTTATACTATGAGCCTCTTCTCTCGGAATCAGAAACTATCTAAATGCCTGGTCTCGCTAGGTGCTCTCTCCATGCTGGCAGGTTCTTTCGCCCCAGCTGCCGCGGCTGAAGAACCCGTCACTGACCCCTCCGCCACGATATCTTATGAGGATGTTCCCCCGCCCACCGAAGACATGAACACCGCCATGGGTGCTGGTGAGCGTAAACGTCTTGGCCTACCAGCTGAAGGCGCTACCGAGGCACCGGGCGGGCACGGGCGTGCCAAAGGAGTTGGCCCTGCAGCAACCTGGACGCCCAGCGGCGGCACCCTCGGTATGGATGTCTCCTCTCACCAAGGCAATGTGCGTTGGCAGGAAGCATACAACGGCGGTGCACGCTTTGCGTACACCAAAGCAACTGAGGGCACCTACTACACCAACCCTTACTTCGCACAGCAGTATGTTGGATCAGCCGATGTTGGTATGATCCGCGGAGCCTACCACTTTGCCAACCCCCGCACCTCCTCAGGTGCCGACCAGGCTCGCTACTTTGTGAACCATGGTGGGGGCTGGAGCAATGACGGCCGCACCCTTCCTGGTCTACTCGACATTGAGTTCAACCCCTACTCCCAGTATGGCAATACCTGCTACAACCTGAGCCCTGCCCAGCTGACTAACTGGATTCGTGATTTTAACGAAACCTACCGCTCACTCACCGGACGCTACCCTATGGTCTATACCGCTAACTCTTGGTGGAGCCAGTGTGTAGGAACCGGCGAGTTCGGTAAGACTCTGCTTCACCTGGCGAACTATAACTATGTTCCCGGTCCCACTCCCAACGGGTGGAAGTCCTACGATATTTGGCAGTTCTCAGCCGACGGCCCGTTTGTTGGTGACTCCAATTTCTTCCCTGGTTCCTTCAATGATCTGAAGGCTTTAGCCTCCAACCCGCAGGCAACCAACCGCTCATGGCACCCGGCTACGCCCGCACCGGCTCCTAAGCCCGCAGTAAAGACCCGTTTCAGCGATGTTCCTACTCACGCGGCTTTCTACACTGAAATTGAGTGGCTTGCTTCACGGAATATCACCACCGGTTACGGTGATGGTACTTTCCGCCCGGATCAAAGCGTAGAACGCGGCGCAATGGCAGCATACTTCTACCGGATGGCTGGCTCTCCCGCTGTAAACCTGCCGAAAACGTCCCCCTTCTCGGATGTGCCCACCAACCATCCCTTCTATAAGGAAATCGTGTGGATGCACCAGCGCGGTATCACCACCGGTTACGGTGATGGTACTTTCCGCCCGAACGATGCCGTCAGCCGTGAAGCAACTGCAGCATTCTTGTACCGTTACAGCGGCAGCCCCGCCATCCCGGCAGTTCACGGTTCCGGGTTTAAGGATGTTCGCGCCAATAACTCCTTCTACCGCGAAATCATCTGGCTTGAGTCCCGGAAGATCACCGCAGGTTACGGTGATGGCACTTTCCGCCCGTACGATTCTGTTAGCCGCGGAGCTATGGCAGCATTCTTGTACCGCATGCGCTAACCACCTGCTAGGTATGCATAACTGAAAGGGTGTTCCCCCTACCCATGTGGGTAGGGGGAACACCCTTTTCTCTAGTAAGGAGGATTTACCAGATACTTGCGAAATCGAGCACCATACGCCCGGTAATCTTACCTGCGCCCATCTCCTCGAATACCTGCGGAGCCTCTTCAACCTTACGCAGCTGAACCAGCGGAACAACGAGCCCATCGGCGCCGAACTGGAACGCCTCAGCAAGATCCTGGCGAGTACCAACCAGCGAACCGAGCACGCGAATCCCATCAAGAACAATCTTCGCGATAGACAGTTCCATCTTCTCGGGCGGAAGCCCCACAGCTACTACGCTGCCCCCGGCACGCACGCTTTCAACCGCCTGGTTAAAAGCGACCTTCGATACCGCAGTCACTACGGCGGCTTGTGCTCCCCCGCCAGTCACCTCACGAATCTTCGCTGGCACATCCTCAACCTCACGACCGTTAATCGTGACGTCGGCACCGGTTTCAGCGGCAAACTTCAGCTTGTCATCATTAATATCGACGGCAATAACCTTGGCGCCGAAAACCTTCTTGGCGTACTGCACCGCCAGGTTGCCCAGCCCGCCAGCACCGTAGGCGACCAACCACTGTCCCGGCCGCACCTGAGATTCCTTCGTCGCCTTATAGGTGGTTACGCCCGCGCAAGTAATCGAGCTTGCCTGTGCAGCATCCAAACCTTCGGGGACCTTCACGGCATAGTCCGCCGTAACGAGGGCATACTCACTCATGGCGCCGTCCACGGTGTAGCCCGCATTCTTGACGGTACGGCACAGCGTCTCCCGGCCGGAGGTGCAGTATTCGCAGTGCCCGCATCCTTGGAAGAACCAGGCAATAGAGACTCGATCGCCGGGCTTGAGAGATTCAACGCCTTCACCAACTTCGGTGACAATACCAATACCTTCATGCCCCAAGATGCGTCCCGGAACCTTACCAAAATCGCCAGCTGCAACGTGCAAGTCGGTGTGACAGACGCCGGAATACTCTAGCTTTACGAGTGCCTGGCCGTACCCCACCTCGGGTACGGGAACATCAGTAACGACTACTGAGCCATCAATGTGTTCAGGAACAACAACTGCCTTCATGAGAACCTCCAGTGTTTTAGCTCACTATAAGATGTAGTTTTAACCATAAAACGCACATAACAAATTTTCTATAATACAGTGAACTATTCCACTAACCACATGACAATATTTACCATTTTTATATGTGTTTAGGGTACTCTTGTGCAAAGTATTAGAAACTTAAACTGAAACGAAAAACACATGTTTGAAGATGCTCATGACAATATGGTATTCACCGATCCAGAAACCGGAGATCAACTTATTTTTCATAGAAAAACTTGGCTGTGCACGATACACGGAATACTAACCCGTTACCTTGGCTTTACCCCTGAACTGGCATATGACATGATAAAGAATGCCCCACTATGCTCTGACGCAGGTATTAACTACCATTCTGTGGGCATGCTCTGCCACGACGAAGAATACCACTGGGCTATGATACTAGCCTACGGCGAAGGGTACTGGCACAAGGGCCACACAGTGGATCAGCCACAAGACTACTATGACTGGGAGGAAAAATACAGAAATGATAATAACCTCAAGCCCTACACGATGGAGTAGAGCCTATTTAAAATCCCCGCTGTGCTTCCCGGATAATTCTTGACTTCGCCGCTCGCACGAGTAGCCTATAGTCATTATCAAAAGGTTCTGCCAATATAGATTCCAGTAAACATTCAAATTCTTCAAATATTAGCTGCGTGGCAGAATCCAACTCATTATTTTCGTGCTGGTTAGACTGGGCGATCCAGTCAAAGATAACCAGCAGCTCATCATTGCTGAATCGGATCGTGCAGTCCCCATCCTTTTCAGTGTAACCTACTGCATCCACTATTCCTTCTCCCGCCCCTCAGTAACAAAACTTTGGCAAGATAACCGTTATTCATTATGGGTGCATGCCCTTACCTCTAAAAGGGTTTATATTGCTGACGGCCTTATTGTGTTGTTATTCCAAGCCCCAGCCCATGTTTATTTAAAAAGTTGACATAACATCCGCAATACATCTCGCTCCATCAAAAATTTTAAATTTCGTACCCAGCGGTATTTTGTCATTTTTTCTTATAAGAAACCGAGCTCTTGCATAACTCATATTTTTACTTGGTAAGTGCTCGTAAATATCTAAGACTATACTCCTAGGAAAATTCTCTTGAAAAACTCCATCTTCAAATTCACTTACAGGATAAAAAAGACCAATAGGGGGAATCGTCTTCCTACCGCCTTCTTCTCGAGATCTCCAATAAATTTGAACGTTAACAGTATTATCAGCATTCATTACTACATCTCCCAGAGCTCTAATATCGACATTTTAAGATTCTACACTATTTTCGGTTAACGTGTTTGTGCCAACTGATTTTGAGGAACTGGTTCTTATCAACCATACCTACAGAAAATAAAACCCTGGATTCTTCTAAACTCAATTAATAATAAAATTTTATCAAACTGTCCATATACGAAACTTTTTAGCATAATCGAACATAGTCTAAAAGACTCAATAAACCATTTTCCATCTATCATACCTTGCGAAGGAAGTCACTGCCCACCACAAACTGGAGAAGAACTACTGTTATTCTTCCTAGCACTGGGGATTAAAGAACATCGTTCACCCGATTGAAAAGTTCTAATGTATTACGCTGACCTATGAGTCGGGAAAATAGTTCCCTTATAAAGGTTAAAATAAATCATTCATATTTACTTTTAATTAAGTTACCTGCAACCAATAAATTATGGTGAATTTTGCATACACATTCATCAATCCAACCATAATGAATATCATTATTAATAGAATAATAAACATCATCTGTTAAAACTTTCTTACCTGCAGTTAGTCTATTTTTTAATGAAACAAAAATACTTCCTTCCTGAGGCCAGTTCGTACAGCGTGAAAGCTCAGTTATAACATTCCCTGCTGTTATTTCTTTATCTAGAATAGATTGCAGCTCTTCACATAATTTAAATATATTATAATTCTTCATAAAATCTCTCTATATATTAATTATATTACTTGGCATTAAGTCAATTTACGCCTTGCTGGGATTATAATATCGCGTTCCACCACCATTATCGCATTTGTTCATTTGCCGCTCCAATCGGCCACTTCATGGAGGGATACTGATTTGTGGTGTGAATATTCTTCAGGTGGCTTTTTGGAGTCTTTAACGAAAAACAGTGCATATTTCCGATAGCCTGAAACGGATGAAAGCCGAAACCTTCTGAGCGTAGAGAACATACCCTACCTGAGCAGGCTACTATTTGCTAATTTCCAATAGCCGCTACAATAAATGTAATACCTTAATGCTGAATGTATCTTTTAATGTTAAAGAGCTTATATTAACTTCTTCAATTTTTGATTTATCTTTCTCAAATGAATATTTGTACATCTTCCTACTTAAAATATCGAAGAAATAGCCATAGAAATAGTCACTATTATTTTCATCTTCAACAAAATCTGTAATATAAATATTTTGTGTATCTACATTTAAATAGTCTTTTATTTGTTTAAATAAATTTGGAAACTCGATAGGAAATTCTTGCGTTAATTCTTTAATATCATCAAGAAAGACTTCATCGGATATATTATTTAATATTATTGGTTCCATTTTAAATTCTTTATTTGTAATTTAATAAAATAACTTTTGCATTAAAAATTTTGTATGTATAAAAATTTCATTTTACATGCACATTTTGACTTTTCTGACGCATGGGTTATGGCACTACTGTAGAGCGATTTTCGCTCTGCTTCTCTTCTTCATTTCTCCATAATTACCCTCTAGCCAAAGCTAACATCGTCTTGATACCTTTACATGGACTTAATACGTTTACTATAGCCTTCTATTTTGTCTGCTACAGCTGGATCTGAACCCATTTTTTGGAGCACTATATACCAACCCCTAAACATATCAGCTTACCTCATCGCTTTCGGCGCATATCCATAAAGACTCTTCCCCACCCGCAAGACCTGTGCCATGCTTTCAGGTAATCTGAACGGTGGAAGTAAGGCTACCTGAAGAACTATTGGGTTTGGCAACCCAGCTTACTCGCTAAACAAACAAGCACATATATTAAATATACCTTTTATATTTAGCATTGTTCAATATTTCTAATTGCTCATTAGCTAATTCCAGTAGCGAATCATCAAACTCTAAAGATTTGATTTTGCACAAAAGAATTATGGAAACAACTCTCCTGACTAAACTTGACCTAATAGAAGTTTCATATAGAACACCTTTATATTCTTCGCAAGAACGGATTTCATCGTTAAATTTATTAATAGCTTGGTGAGAATTATTCCATTCAAGATCAATGGCGTATCTATTACTGCTTCCGTCTTTATTTATAAAATCATACACCGTTTTATAATGGCAGAATATCTGGTTTTCCAATACTTCATTTCCGCCCATTGCCAAGATGGCAAAATAAATATCTTCTAAAATATGTTCTATGCAATACCAGTGATTGTAATTTCCTTCAAATTTTATTGTCAGGAAATAAGGTAATGTGTCTATCAAGAGTTGGTGTTGTTTGTTTACCAATAGGCTAGAATACAAATCTTTCAGTGTTCCAAGTGTTCTTTTTGACCTAATAGAAAATTTCTTTTCCAGTCTGTCGATATACTTTTCTTGCTCTGCTGTTTTACAGTTGTTTTTAATTAAGTTGATCAGTTCAATATGGTCCATTAGTTCTCCAATTGTTTATGTAATTAAGAGTTTAAATTTTAATCCGTTAGGCAAGTGTTGTTAATTAGCTGACTGACGCACAACATATCCTCAAAACTAATATCATCTGTTAGAACAATACTAAATATTTTATAGCATTCCATAACTTGCGCTCTCTAAAAATACTTACCTAATTGTTTTTGACCATCGCCTTTTCTTGCTAAATCTTCTAATTCGCGAGTTTTGAAAATCATAAATCTCACATTTTCTCCTTTAAAATTATATAGAATTTACTTTTGCTGAACTTCGGAAAGAAATTATAGCCCTACATATCAGTCCATTTCAAAGAGTTCGGATCAAACTGATAAAGATTCTCTCCACCCAGCACCCCAAATGGGTCCTGATTTACAAACAACCTATTTTAAAGCTCATAGTACCACATCAGTTCGTAATGCAGCCGTTCCCTTCATCAAAATACTGGTTCTATAATCTGAAAATCTGAACAGCTGTGCGAATTCCAATAAACCTACGCGGCTTTTCAGACGACAAAAGAGGCCGAATTCGTAACGGATGACAAATTTACTCTGAGTCTTATAGATACCACGGCGTAGCTTGTCGCATTCCACCAGATTGGTGCTGCCGTCGGCAAAACACCCGTTTGGTCAACTCGTTGTTGTAATCGTAATGATATTGCTCGGTACGGCCCAACACGTCGGTTACCTCGGTATAACCGTCGTGATAGGTAAAACGCCATTCCTCGCCCAAGGAAGTCCAGTTGCGCAACACCTTGCCGGTCGGGGTGTAATGGTCGTATTCGTATTCCGATACCAATCCTGCCGCATCCGTGTGCGACACCATCAGATCGTTTTTATAGCCGAAGCTGCGTTTGACGTTGCCGTCGCGGCCGATGACGCGCAGCAGATCGCCACTATTATTGTATTCGTAGCGGACCAGCGGACTACCGACCCGGACAGCTTCGCCGAAGACGGGCAAACCTTCCAACAACGACACCGACAGCAGCCGCATTTTAGGCGACTGCTCGTCCGCCACATAGCCGAAGTTCAGCGAGAACACCCAGCCGTTGCCGTCGATGACGTATTGCGGCAGACCGGTCAGCGGATGATAGACGAAACGCTGGTGGTTGCCGTTGGCGTCTTCCACCGCCACCAGCGGGAAGAGGGTACTGTCTTCGTCCGAGCCGTCTTCCGCGATCACCAAAGGCGCAAAACGCAGCGCTATCGAACCGTCCAGCGAAGCAATGACATAATGCCCGTCCGGATTCTTACTGAACCAAATCTGTTCGCTCTCGAACAATACCGGTTCCTCATCATCTTCATCGACTTCCGGCAGCGGGAACAGACGGCCCTGATCGTCGATATAGGCCAATCCCGCCGCATCGCGGATGATGCGTTGGCAACCCGGCACACTCCAGCCCTCGCCGAGCCAACCGGTACCGTCTTGGTCGGAATAATAGCTGCGGCTCCAGACCAGCGGCAGAATGCCTTCAAAAGCAAAGTCGGTTTCACCCTCCAAAAACTTCAGCCCGTGTATCGGATTGACCGGACGGCCGGCAGCGGTCGGTAGAAATTAGATTGTTAAAGAGCATAGTAGGCCGTCTGAAAGGATTTGTGTTTCAGACGGCCTTTTGGTTTGGTTGGGGCTCGCACCAATCTATACTTGCTGTTTTAGATAGTAATTATTGAAGAACAATCATAATTATGATTAATTAATGTTAAATCATTTCTGCCATAATGCGCTATGGGCAATTCATTTAGCTTGGTGGGGTTTTTAGGAAATGCTATTAGTTTATACACTAAACTATCAAAATCTATATCATAACTAAAAATCCCTTTTTTTGCGTAACCTGCAAAGGATTCTAAATATTCTTCTTTCTCTTTTAAGCTATCAAATATTGGTAAATTATTCTCACAAAATACAGGTTCCGTAATATCAGGTAGATTATTAAAAAAGTTAAATTGCTGTTCCCATAATGACTTAGATGTCTTTAATTTGCTTGGTAATTTATCAGTGCCTCCAGTTGCAAAATGAGCAATAAAATTTTTATCATTAATTGCGAACCAATCTAAATCGTGAGACTCGATAAATAATTCTGACATAATCATTGATTTAATCCTTTTTGATCATACTAATTAATAGTTAATAGTGTTTAATTTGTTACACCAAATATATTGACGCAGTTATCACAATATGGTCTTGCTTGGCCAGTTCTAGGGCGCTTAGCTTTAGTAAATTTAATGTCTTTTAATTTTAAATCAGGATTATCTAAAAGTAGCTTATTAGCAGCTCTAAATTCTGCACATCTACCTATAGTATTACCACACTCAGTTTTTGCTCCTACCCCACCATGTCTATCTGCAAGCTCTTGTAATTCTGGCGCAATTTTACCTGGTATATCTCCGTTAGATGCGACTTCAATGAGGCCTGTCGCTGTATAGGCAGCCACCATAATAGAAGGGGCATTACGCTTTCCTTTATGAGGAGCCATAGTTTCATTTAATTTTTTTCAGCCTCTTTAACACATAATCCTATGTATATCAATCCATTTAGTAGTATTACTAGAATAAGAATAGAAATTTTTTCCACCTTCTAACCCAATCGGATCCTGATTCACAAACCGACCTGCATCAGGTTCATAATACCTAAAGAAGTTGTAATGCAGCCCTGTTTCACGGTCGGCATATTGGTTTTGCAGGCGGAAGGGTTGGTATGCGCTATCCGTTACCTTGGTTTCCTCTTTCAGACGACCCCAGCCGGTGTAATTGCCGAACCACAAGAGCTTGCCGTCCTTATCGGTCATCTCGCGCGGGATGCCGATTTGGTCGCAGTGGAAGTAGTGGGTTTGTTGGCAGCTTTCGCCGTCTTCAGTTGTCAAGTCTTGGACTTGCGCCAGCGGTTCGTAGGAGTCTTGGTCTGCGTAGATATAGGTATATCTGCCGTCCGGCTGGATTTCCTGCAAGAGATGGCTGCCGTCCCAAACGAAGCGGGTTTGGTTTTCGAGGCTGCCTGAAACTTCTCCGTCTTTCAGACGACCTTTGCCTATCCTTCTGCCCAAGGCATCGTAGCTGTACGCCCAAGTTTCTTTTGTGCCGTCTTTTTTAAAGATTTCGGCTTTAACCAGTTGGTCGTGCAGGTCGTAGAAATAGTTCTGTACTTCGCCGTTCGGCAGTTCGCGGTGGATGAGGTTGCCGAGGCCGTCGTAGTAATAGGTCGTGCCGTTGTAGGTTTTCAGGCGGTTGTCGGTGACGGCATTGAGATCGTCTGAGAAGCAGAAACAGCATGATTACCGCACCCACGCTACGTCGGGATTGGAGGTTTCATGCGGGCTACGGCTTGCTACGGTTAATGAGAAGATGCTCATGAGAATATATGCATTTGATTCCTTGTTTTATAGTGGCAATTAAACCACTAATTTTTTTATTAGATTTAGTAAATAATGGATTTTCCCAATCATAATTTTTAATTACATAAACTTTGAATTTTCCATTTTTACCGGTAGTGGAATACCATCCAACATCTAAAATATATTTTTCATTAAAGAACTGTACTTGTAATAAATCTTCCTCAAATTCAAGTTTGTAGATTAATTCATTAGTGTTATTAAATAGCCAAAATAAATTTTCATAAGTAATAATGCCATCTTTAAAATCAATGTCATGTTCCATTTCAATTTGCCCCTATTCTCATCAAGTGTTCTTCTTTTTGTAATTGGATATCTATGTATTACCCCTCCCCCCTGAGAACATTCAGCTCGTATGTATGGTGTATCTACACCGTCTGATGCACCAATAATTTTTCCAGCATCATATACTTTAACTCTATTTGGCCTCGTAGTGGTATCGGTGTGCTGCCCCAGCGCATCGGTGTGGCTGAGCAGACGGCCCAAACCGTCGCGTTCCATCAGATTGGTGTTGTCGTCAGCAAACACCCGTTTGGTCAACTCGTTTGTTGTCGTCGTAATGATATTGCTCGTCCGCCACATTGCCAAAGTTCAGCGAGAACACCCAGCCGTTGCCGTCGATGACGTATTGCGGCAGACCGGTCAGCGGATGATAGACGAAACGCTGGTGGTTGCCGTTGGCGTCTTCCACCGCCACCAGCGGGAAGAGGGTACTGTCTTCGTCCGAGCCGTCTTCCGCGATCACCAAAGGCGCAAAACGCAGCGCTATCGAACCGTCCAGCGAAGCAATGACATAATGCCCGTCCGGATTCTTACTGAACCAAATCTGTTCGCTCTCGAACAATACCGGTTCCTCATCATCTTCATCGACTTCCGGCAGCGGGAACAGACGGCCCTGATCGTCGATATAGGCCAATCCCGCCGCATCGCGGATGATGCGTTGGCAACCCGGCACACTCCAGCCCTCGCCGAGCCAACCGGTACCGTCTTGGTCGGAATAATAGCTGCGGTTCCAGACCAGCGGCAGCGGCCTGACAGGAAATACAGGGTTTGGGCGGCAGTTTTTTCTTGAACTTGTTGTTCATGTGGAACATATCGCCGGCGCGTATGATGTAGCGCTTGCGGATTTTAACCGAAGAGGAGTGCATCATCGGCCAGGCAGGTTTGGTGGCGGTACGCGACAACACCCCCTTGCGGCCCGGAAGGGCGGGTTCGTCGCCGGTGGTGCGGTTGGTTTTACTGGCATTGAAGACGAAGGCGGGCTTGCGGTTGAGGCGGACGTCTTTGGCAACGGTTTTGGCGCTGCCCAGATCGGCGAAGAGCGGGAAGGGAATAGGGGGTGTGACAGGCGGAGCAGGAGGAGGCGGCCAGCAGAAATCGGGGAGGGTAAAGACGACATTGAAGTCACTGCTTTTACGGGCGATTTTATTGAAGGCCATGGGGGTCGTCTGAAAACGCCGTTCGGCGGTTTCAGACGACCTTTGGCATTTGTTGGGTCTTGACTCAACCTACGCTTGCTAAATAAGGAACTCTTCAAACTGCATTGGCAAAGAGGGATGAATATCATGTAAATCAATAATTATAATTGAAATTAAGTCATCAATATCTCCTCCTTCTTTTGCAATTTCTTCCTTCTCGTAATCGTACATAGTATAGATAATAAGATTTAAAAAAATCTAAAACTTTCTGAGCTTGAATCAAATAACTTCCATGCTTGGGAACGTTCATTTATTAATGAATTTAATGATATGGAGCCATTATAATAATTTTCACTTGCCAATAAAAAACTTAATGATACATCAGTATTTTTATTGTTCAAAAATATTTTTTCTTTAATGTTAATCTGTGAATTATTTTCATAAAATTTTTTTAGGAAATCTCTTAACTTATTAATTAAAAAATTTTTATTTTTCTGGGTTTTTTCTAAAAACTCAGAAATATTATCCATAATTTCATTTATATCATCCATGACTATTTTTTACCTTTCATTCTTAAGAATTTTAATACCCATGCACAACTACTACACAGTGCTTTAAGTGTATCATCAGCAAGATCATAAGCTTCTGATGTTCCGTTTTTAACGATTTTTCTTAAATCAGAAATTGTCCGAGCATCTGCATCTTCTGCGATTCTGCTAAGAGCATCGACTTCCCCACATTTGCAATGAAAAGCAGACCTTTTTCGGGCAGAAACTTTATCATAAGCTTTTTGTACGACAGGATGTATTTTTCCTCTTTTACCTTTTGCTTTTGTGCTAAATCCTTCAGAAATAATTCCAGATATTGTTTTTAGAATAGCCTTACCTCCTTTTTTTGATAGCCCTAATGGGTCAATCCATTCTTGAACATTAGGAGCAGTAAATAAAAATTATCTCCACCAAGCAACCCAATCGGATCCTGACTCACAAACCAACCCGCATCAGGCTCATAATACCTGAAGAAGTTGTCATGCAGCCCCGTCTCACGGTCGGCATACTGGTTCTGCAGGCGGAAGGGTTGGTAAGCGCTATCCGTTACCTTGGTTTCCTCTTCCAGACGACCCCAGCCGTAATAATCCCCAAACCACAAGAGCTTGCCGTCCTTATCGGTCATCTTACGCGGGATGCCGATGTGATCGCGGTGGAAGTAGTCGGTCTGCTGTTTGTTGCTATCTTCTGTATCTGTGCAATTGCGGATTTAAGCCAGCGGCTCATAGCTGTCTGCATCGGTGTAGATGCAGGCAATTTCGCTATCTAAAATATCTTTGCTGTTTGGTGTATTCAGACAGGTATGGTCTGCTGAATGCCTGTCTGAAACTTCGTTAGCGTTTGCTTTCAGCCGGGCTTTGCTTATCCGTCTGCCCAAGGCATCGTAGCGGTAAGCCTACGCTTCTTTCGTGCCGTCTTTTTTGAATATTTCCAATTTAACTAGTTGGTCGTGCAAATTGTAGAAATAGTTCTGCACTTCGCCGTCGGACAGGATGGTGGCGGCGCGGTTACCGTTGAATTCGTAGCGGTAGCGGACGGTTTCGGTAACGGGCAGGTGCAGCATATCGTACTGTGCATCGCGCCAGTCGGTTTCGGGCAAACCGTTTCGGGAATTCTCTTCTTTGGACGGTACTTTCCATTGGTGCTGGGCGATGAGTTGGCTATTTTCGTTGTAATCGAAGCAGGCAAGGGCTGTGGGAAGGTTTTTCAGACGGCCTAAGCAATCATTGAACTAAAAACCACATTCGTGCCTTTGGGTACACGCCCTACATACAAGCTACGGCTTGCTCGCTTTTAATAAGTTGTTTTTTGATGGTTTTTAAATTTTTGATAATTAAACAATTAATCTAAAAAATCATCATGATCCCAATAATGTAAAACTGCATTAATTAAGGAATTTATCGTAGCATCAGAATGGGTTTCTGTATAATTCTCAATTATGTCAATAAATGTTGGAGATTCAAGCCAGTTTCGATAATCTTTATTATTTTCTATAAAAAACTCATCGCTTTCAGTTTCTGGTAACAAAAAAGTACACTTGAGTAATCCTTCTGCGGTTTCTACGTCATCATTTTTTAATGTATAAAGAAAACCATAGTCTAAAAGGCTTTCTTTTGAATCAATTAAGTTTTTAATTCCAATAAATTTAATCATAGAGTAATTTCCTTTCATAAGTTATCTACATTTATTACGATATTTCTTTCCGCCGCCCCATTTTTCACGACTACCGCTACCATCAGGGTGGTATATCTTGTGATACTTTCTATAATCTTATCGATCAACTAATTCTAATTTACCTGGGCTATTGTGATGATGCCAAGTTAATCCAGTACGATACCTGCGGCACCCCATACCGAAGAACTCACTGAAAACTTCGGAGCCTGGCAACCACTATCAGCCGGATCATCGCCACGGTTGAAACATCACTTCTACCCCTCATTAACACCTGCGGTACCATCCATGCCTGATGCTTATCTGAAGGCTACCGGTACTGTCACCTATATGGCTACATATGTATCACAAAATTTGTTATATTTTAATTAACCTGCGTGATTAGATAGAAAATCAAAAAACATGATACATAAACTATCTTTAATATCAAGTAATAAATTTAAAAATAATTCCTGAAAATCATCTATTCTTTCATTATTTGAATTAATTATATCAGGATATAAAAAGCAAATGATTACACGCTGTATGTATTTATCTTTACCTTCTAGTAAATCATATCTGGACCAAGCATCTATTCTCCTCTTTCTTAGCACTTCTTGATTTATTTTCCCTTGGTAAACAAGCTGACATAATATATATCTTCCTTAAAAGAAAGGTTTTTACTAAGAGTAACAATAAATTTCTCTGTAAATGAAATACATATTATTATGAACTCTTCATAGGATAAATTTTCTAAAAGATTTTTACTATCTATTTTATTTCCTATATAAATATCTTCTCTTTCCCTTTTTTCTTTTGAATTAATAGGCATATCATACTCCTAAGAACTATTAAAGTAGAATTTCCTTACTAAGAGATTCAAGACAAAAGAATAAGATTCACAAGAAGGTAAGGCTTCTCCGTCAGCAGCCGGTGTAACTTTTGCTACAGTTGTTAAATCCCTCGAATATTAATCATAGTCATAAAGGATAGCAGAGCAGTCATCTAAATTAATCACATTATTTGTGCTTAATATTAAATTATTGTTTCTAATAACCCCATACTGATATCCTTTTCTCTCAAAATGATTTTTAATCTTTTGCAGAATTAATGTCTTATTTGAGTTACTTTTGAAAGATACCCCACAAAATTTTTCCCCATTAGGTAAAGTAATCTCACAATTGGACGAAATCAAACAAAAATCCTCCGATTCCAATTCAGAAATACTGAAAATTTCATCAAATGAATCTTCAAAACTATGCATATCATAGTTAATATATAAAAACACCCTATCAGGATTTTGGTGGGGATGATTACCAACGATATTTACAGCATCTTCTATTTGCTTTATTACATTAATTTTATGGTTAGCTTTTTTCATTTAATAATTCTTATACTTTCGTAATTATAAAATAATATTTGTTAGACTTTCTTGGGCAAAACTTTTGAGTAATTATCACAAATTCCTTGCTATTTGTATGATATACGACTTGATCAAAACATTTCAGATTTTTCTTTATACTTGACCCAAGTTTTCCATCCCAAAGAATCAATCCAACAATGAACATTTAGTGCAAATAGATATAAGTTACCTCCTCCTATCAACCCAATCGGATCCTGACGCACAAACCGATCTGTATCAGGTTCATAATACCTGAAGAAGTTGTAATGCAGTCCTGCCTTGCGGTCGGCATACTGGTTCTGTAACTGGAATGGCTGGTAAACGGTATCCGTTACTTTGGTTTCGCTCTTTAGTTTGCCCCAACCGTAATAATCCCCAAACCACAAGAGATTGCCATCCTTATCGGTCATCTCACGTGGGATGCCGATATGCTCACAGTGGAAGTAGTGGATTTGGTATCAGCTTTCTCCTTCGTCGGTTGCCCATCGCGGACTTGCGCAAGCGGTTTATAGCTGTTCAGGTAGGTATATCTGCCGTCTGAGTGAATTTCCTGCAGTAGGTGGCTGCCGTCCCGAACGAATCCGGTTTTATCCTCGAGGTTCCTCTGAAAAGATATTGTGCGCAGGTCAAAGACGAACAGTTCGCTGCCCGCTTTGGTGATCCTGCCCAGTTTGTCATACTCGAAGTGGGTCGTTCCCGTCCGCTGGTCGGTACTGTAGGTTGCCGTTGGTGTCTTCCACCGCCACCAGCAGGAAGATGGTACAGTCTTCGCCCGAACCGTCCGCTACTACCCGTCAGGGCGGCAGGATGCCTTCAAAAGCAAAGTCGGTTTCACTCTCCAAAAACTTCAGCCCGTATATCGGATTGACCGGACGGCCGGCAGCAGCAGCGGCCTTACAGGAAATACAGGGGTTTAGGCAACAGCTTTCCTTTGAACTTGTTGTTCATATAGAACATATCGCCAACGCGTATGATGTGGCGCTTGCGGATTTTAACCGAAGAAGAATGCATCATCGGCCAGGCAGGTTTTAGCTAGTCATTTCCATTGCAATTTCATGTAGCGCATCCATTAAATGAAAAATTTTATTTGCTTGTTCTTCATTAGTATATACTTCATGTTGCCTATTTCCACATGTCAAAAGAACAGAAGTCATATCAATAAATATATTTACTAAACTAATAGGTAAAGCATCCGCGCCAGAATATTCTTTTTTTAATTCAAGTAATGAGTTAATTAAATTCTCACAATCATAGTTTGTTATACCTTTTCGCGTTTCTGCTTGATGTGAAACATTCAAAAAATTTTTAGTAAATATTTGAATTTTATCTTCTTCCATATTATGCCCTTAATCTACTTTTTTAATTGCACTTGTGGGGATACTACCTGTTACTAATATCTCTTGTGATTTAGATGCCCTATTTTTAACTGTATTACCTTTTAATCGAGAACAACTACTAGGTAAATCAATAAATATCTCTCTAAATTTGACTTAAATTAACTTCAATAATAATCTGGTCTGCGATTCCATATAGTTGTCTATTATTTTTTTGCAGGTAATTAGACAGAAGCGCACGTGCAGTTAGCATCCACGACGCTACACCACACGTTAAATAAATATATTATATATCTCCACAGCCTGCTGATCATTCTAAACGCATGTTGCGTAAAAATATTCGCCAAAAACTTTAAGCTGCATTTTATTTGCTTTTTGTGGTAGCAAAAATTTTTAACGAAAAATGCAGTTACTATACAGCACAGGTTCATGTTTGTTATCAAAAATCTCTTTCTACAATAGGAACTTTATCTAGAATTTCAGTAAGCCAAATATCATACCACTCTAAAAAACTAACTCTTCCCTTTTCTTTATATGAATATGGAAAAATTCCACCATAATTACCTCGCCCATCATACCAAACATTACCAGCTTCTGGTCCTGTCAAGACGAGCAAAAATAGTTCACCACATCCTAAGTCACAGAAACAAATTGAACCACTAATATGTTTCGTTGAAAAATAATTTCTACTTAGGACATCTAAATTATTAGCATTAATTTCTAACGCATCATAAAAGGAATCATCGTTCCAAGCTTTACAGTAAGGAAAATTTTCAGACAATAAAATTTTGTCTTCTCCTTCTTCTGACAGGATTCTTGGATCTATAATACTTTTATCATTATCCAATGGTAATATTCCTATACCAGGACCGACTCCTCCATTTCCAATGATTTGTATAAATTCTTTATAATCCTCAGGGAGGACAACATTATTAACATCTTCAAAATGTTGAATAGCTTCTTTATCTATAATTGGATTGAAAGTTAGCTTTTCAAATCTTTTAGTAATGACATAATTACCACTCTGAATTTTTTTGATTTTTATTTTAATTTTATCTAACATTTTTCCTCACTATAATATTTCACCGCCTGGTCCCTCTGTTCTTTTTATGAGATTACCAGAATTTCTATCTGCCCATGAAAATTCTATGGTCACTTCATTTTTAGCAAAATTTTCCATGCCGATTTCACACCTATCACGAGGAGATAATCCACTCAATTGTTTTACCTTCATCCAATATTTTGTCTAATTAAGAACTTGATATGAAGTTTTCCAGTGCGGCAATGAACCTATCACACAAAACATCCTCAATTTCATATAGCAGCTCAAGGTAAAGAAACAATTCCTCATATATATCTCCTAATAAACGATTTTTCTCTGCTACCCTTGGATACAAAAAGCTTACCGTTATACGTTGAATACTTTTTTCTTTACCTTCCAATATTTCATAATTAGCCCAAGCATACTTTTCACGAGTATGTAATTTTTTGGCAGTAATTTTTCCAGATAAAAATCTCTTAGCGTAATCTAAATCTATTTTGGGGTCATTTCCATTACTAAGAGGAGCTATTTCTATCTCAGTAAATAGAATCAAAAATTTAATTAACTCTGTGTACGGAATTGATTCAATTAATTTTAATTCTCTAATTTTATCATATGCATTAATAATTTTTGATTTAGACACTTTTTTATAGCTCATAATTATTTATTTCTTTTAAACCTTATATAATATCTTCAATATTAATATTTGCTGAAATTAGCCCTTCCTTACTCTCTATAAACAATGAGCCAGTATCGTTTATAAGATAAGAGGTTCCTCTTGTAAATATTAAATTATAGAGTCCTTCATAAAATTTCCCTCCAACATAATAGATATCCCCCGAGTCAGGGATTTCATAAATTCCCCCTGATTCATCAATCAAAATTTCTCGACCGCTCTTAAAACCAAAATTTCTTATTTTCTTATTTGTCAAATATGTACAAAAATATGAACTTTCTTCTTCTGATGAATAATCTATTAATTTTTGGGTTGTTTCCCCAAAAGTATAAACATCATTACTAAATATATATTTTTTATAATTATCTTGCATGTAAAAATCTTTAGTTACTGAAATATACCAAAAATTTCTTAACCACGCTGGGTAAGTCCTCTATATGAGATGGCAGCTTTTCAAGTATAATGTCCCTTTCCGGATACCAACCGGAAGAAATCATCTTTTTAAAAAAATCAGAATTTATTTCATATGGTTGTTTCATTTTCACCTCAATATTTAAAATATTTTTAATAATCCTGGGCTGCTACACCATCAATGATGCCTAGCTTATCTAAAAATTTACCACACGATTTACATGCTGATATCAGCTTTCCATTTCTTACCTGTATCGCAACTGGTGCTGCTCCTTTTATTTTATTCGTGTCCCACCATATAATGTACAAACTATGCGCAACGCCCTTGGATACTGATTTTGTCACATGACATAGATCTTTTGTTGACTTTCACCTTCAGCGTCAATGTGGCTTTAAACCTGTGCCAAAGGTTCATACTCTTCTCGGGTCAGCGTGTTATCACGAAGGAGTACTGTTTTATATAATAGTAGTAGCCCTTTATGAAGGCAGCAGTTTAGTGCCTTCCAAGGTAAAATGCTCGCTTAGGATAAAACAGGTATTATATTAATAATGATATAGAAAATAGAATGCATCAAAATATTAAATACTAATGCTAAAATATATTCAGTTTAATTAATAAAATAGGAAAATAGAATTATGAATTATAATCTAGAAATAATCAGTTATTCTCAAGTATTTGCCGATTCAAAATACTTGAAAGAATTTAGATTCGCAAATGGAAAACCTTTTCCTTATTCTTACCAAATTTTTGTGGATCAGTTCGGTTGGGGCAGAGCATTGAACAATTACTTAATCTATATCCCTTCAAACCCTAAGTTTCACGACTCCTGGCAACAAGCACGTGAAGACATTAGGTCGACATATATAAATAATATTGATGAATACATCGGCTATTATCCAAATGATTTATTAAGTTTAATGGAACGTATGGAGCCATTTGCCAGAAGCGAATCAGGATATTATTTATTTTGGGATATATATAGCGAAAATCTAGCTGATGAATTTGATATATACGCAACTGATTTTGTGGGAGATATATATCTTCTAGGAAAAGATCTTTTCGAAGTTTTTTATAATCTAACTAATACTACCGAAATCTTGCAAAAATGTTTTAACACAAAGCCTTGGCCAAAAATATTTGAGGGATTCTCTTCAATTTGTTAGAAATTAATAACTTAAGTAAATTAATCTTTTTCGAATGAGCTTTTACTTACATAAAATATTTTACTCCTCGATATTGATCGTCTGAAAGCTCCTCATACAGACGATCAACTACATTAGCAAGCAAGCGAGTATAGGTTGGCGCCCTGCCCGAATCCAGGCGCTCCGACAGAGTATAATTTTCTTCTGAGAGTACACTCCCGGATGAGATAAACCAGAAGGTGCTGTCAAACAGGATACACTAATAACCATAGGAAAATCATGAATTTAGACATACAAATCGTGTCTCAAGAGTTTAGACAAACACTCCAGATTAATAACTGGTTGAACAATATTGGAAACCATCAAGATTATGGTGGCAGCATATCATCACCTTTTAATATCCAGTTCATTACAGAGAAAGACCGGGCATACAGGTGCATGAAAGCTGATGCTTGGACGAATATTGATATTGATGTTTTTAATGAAATTCTTGAATTTCTTGAAATGCATTCCATGGATGGAAGTATCATCAATGATCTAGCGGCAGAAGGTAAGAATATATTTGACGAAAATAAAACTTATCTAACCCATAGGTTAATATCCTACAAAATAAATGAAAATGTTGCTGATTATATTTTAATACCCGCTTTAGTGAGAGGTTTTCAAGAATTCTATGTATCAAAACTCCACAAAAATATGCTTATTAATTTTAATAGAAATCTCATATCTCTGCTAAATCTTGGTTATTTACCCTGCGGCTGGAAATACTCACCCATATGGAAAAATCACCCTAATAATTTAGTGGTGCATCTTGATAATTCTTCGAAAGAAAATTTAAAAACACATGTGAAATCTTTCGATTATTCATCCGGTACTTTATATCTTTTTTAGAAAGCTCTGATGGCTACTCGTTAACAGGGAGGACACAAGAATGATTGATACAACCGTTCGGGGAATAATATCTGTGTGGCTGGGGATATCCCATCAAACGATAGAAGAATTTAGTGCATACACCCACGGCCTGGAAGACTCACGTTCTGGATGCCCAGCTTTCAAAGATTTTGGGGTCTCATTTATCGATACTGACTTTTTCGTCGCCTACAGAACCACCAACGGTGAAGTTCTGCCCGTGGAAGAGCTAGCAGATGAGGTCGATACAAATTCCCTGGAAACACTGAACAGCATTGTGGCAGCGGCAAAGAACAAAGCAGGTAATAGCTAGTGAGCTCACCCCGGTATCGGCACTGTCAGCCTGTTCGCAAAGCCGCTCAGACACCCAGGTAACATCACCCACGGCAAAGACCATTTCCATAAGCCCATCAATCACCGTATCCCGGTCAGCAGATAAAAGCTTATAAGCTACTACCCTTTTGAGCTCTTCACCCACACTTCACCGCCACTCCTGCATCGCCACAGCTGAAACATACAACCCCGAAGACTATACGCTGCCACCTACTGCAAGCACAGCGCAGTCCCTCGGGAAGATCTCAAACTATCGGCAGCACACAGGGTACCCACCTTTCCATACTGGTGGTGAGGCTACGATCCGTCAGAATCGTCTGTTGTCTCTTTCTTCGGTTGAGAGGGACGGCCCTGAGCTTCGCCAGATGTTTCAGCCGCAGAATTATATACAGCTTTAGCCTTCGACATACCCTTCGCCAAAGAAACATTACTGGTGTTCTCGGTTTTCTTCACAGCCTTCTTCTTGTCGTCAGCCTTCTCCCCTGTCGAGGCTGCATCGTCCTCCGCAGCATCCTTTGAACCCGTCTCGAGTACATCCGACGGGTTCTCAGCTGTCCCGCGTTCCTCAACAGGGCCATCCGTCACACCAGCAGCAGCCTTCGCCGAGGCGCGCACACCCGCAACAATAAAGCCGGTCAACCCCAGCACCACCAGCAACCCGGCGGTCCACACGTGAATACGCAGCCCCAGCAGCATCTCGGAAGTATCAATACGCAAGAAAGCCTCAATGAACAAGCGGCCCACACCGTAATACAAAACATACAGCCACAGGGTCTGCCCCAGCTTCAAAACGCCCTTCTTACCCAGGTAAATCAGCAAGAACGCGCCCAGCAGATTCCATAGCGACTCATACAAGAAGGTGGGGTGGAACAGTGTACCCGCCGGGTACTGGCTCGGGAAATTTGGACTATTCGCATCAATCTGCAGACCCCACGGAAGAGTCGTAGGCTTACCGAAAAGCTCCTGATTAAACCAGTTACCCCAACGACCAAACGCCTGCGCCAAAATAATACCCGGCGCCACAGCATCCGCAAACGCCGCGAAATTCATGCGGTAACGGCGGCACGCATACCAGGCACCAAGAGCGCCCACAGAAACCGCGCCCATAATACCGATACCGCCCTCCCAGATCTTTAAAAAGGCCAGCGGATCGCCACTTGCCTTCGGGCCAAAATAGCTGCCTGGGTCGGTAATGAGCACATGATAGGCTCGGGCACCCACAATACCGGCAGGAATAGCCCACATCGCCACATCATACACACGCTCACGGGTACCCCCCATCTGCGCCCACCGCCTGCCGCTAAGCCACAGGCACACCGCAATCCCGGCGAGGATACACAGCGCATAAAAATGGATCCGCAGCGGCCCAACCTGAATATACGAAACATCAGGAGAAGGGATAGACGCCAAAGGAACACTAGAAACAGCCGACACGGCAGCTGAAGACACCAAACTCAACATTATGCACGACCTGCCAATTCACGGGTCAACGTCCCCACAGCCTCAGGCCCGCCCTGCTGCAGCGCCTTCACCAGTGCGGTACCAACAATCACCCCATCCGCGTAGGCACCAATCTCCTCCACATGAGCGCGGGTAGACACCCCCAACCCAACACACGCATGCTTGGCACCGGCGGCACGAATATCATCCACCAGCGACCGAGCAGCCTCAGAGACCGAGGCACGGGCACCCGTAACACCCATCACCGACACTGCATACACAAAACCACTAGACGCCTTCGCAATAGTCTTAAGACGATCCTGGGACGACGACAGCGCCGCCAAGAAAATACGATCCAGCCCGTGTTTCTCGGACGCTTCAAACCACTCAGAAGCCTCATCCGGCACCAGATCGGGGGTAATAATCCCCGCACCCCCGGCAGCAGCAAGATCACTGGCAAACCGATCCACCCCATACGCGAGAACCGGGTTCCAGTACGTCATCACCACCACAACGGCGTTAGTTGCCTCAGTAATACGGCGCACCGCATCAAACAACTGAGTGAGCTTAAACCCGTTATCCAAAGCAGTGCCTGTAGCCTGCTGAATCACCGGGCCGTCCATGACAGGGTCAGAGTACGGCACACCAAGCTCAATAATATCCGCCCCATTATTACCCAGCTCAATGGCGGCAGCAACCGACTCATCCACAGTGGGGAACCCGGCTGGTAAATAACCGATCAGGGCGGCGCGACCGGCCTGCTGGCATTCACGCAGGCGGGCAGCTAATGCCGACCCCGGGTTAGCGGGCGGGAAAGCGCCGTCAAGCACGGAGTACGTGGCGGCATGCGGCTGTGCATCCTGGTAGCTCATAAGTTAGTTTTTCTCGCTTTCTGCCTGCTTGAGGTTCTCAGCAGCCCCCTGCGCGGCGGCCTCTTTATTACCAGTCATTAATGTAGAAGACGGGATGGCCTTCCCCAGGTCGAACCATTTCAGGGCAGTCTCCATGTCCTTATCACCACGGCCAGACAGACACACCACCATAATCTTCTCCCGAGCGGCCGCAGGATCCTGTGCCGCCCACTGCTGGCAAACACGCAGCGCACCAGCAAGCGCGTGAGCAGACTCGATAGCGGGGATAATTCCTTCAGTGCGGCACAAGAGGCGGAACGCCTCCATGGCCTCAGTATCGGTCACCGGCTGGTAGCTCACGCGGCCAATATCCGAAAGGTACGAATGTTCCGGGCCGACCCCCGGATAGTCCAACCCCGCCGAAATGGAATGAGATTCGATAGTCTGCCCGTCCTCATCCTGCATCAGATACGTTACCGCGCCGTGAAGCATACCGGGGCGGCCCAAGGTAATAGTCGCCGCATGGCGCCCAGTCTCGACGCCATCACCACCAGCCTCAAACCCGTATATTTCAACGTCCCTATCGTCAAGGAAGGCATGGAAAATACCAATAGCGTTCGACCCACCACCCACACAGGCAGCCACCCCATCAGGCAGGCGCCCCGTAAGAGACTGAATCTGCTCCCGCGTCTCTGAGCCAATAGCGTCATGGAAAAACCGAACCATCGCCGGGAACGGGTGCGCACCCGCAGCCGTACCCAACAGGTAGTGGGTGTTCTCAACGTTAGCGACCCAGTCACGCAACGCCTCATTAATAGCGTCTTTAAGAGTTCGAGAACCGTTCTGTACGGCAATAACTTTCGCCCCCAGCAGCTGCATACGAGCCACGTTCAAAGCCTGCCGCTCGGTGTCCTCCTCCCCCATGTACACAACGCACTCCATGCCGAACAAGGCAGCGGCAGTTGCGGTAGCTACACCGTGCTGGCCCGCACCGGTCTCAGCGATCAAACGGGTTTTGCCCATCCGCTGAGCCAGTAACGCCTGCCCGATCACATTGTTGATCTTGTGGCTCCCGGTATGGTTAAGATCCTCACGCTTGAGGAAGACTCGGGCCCCCGCGTGCTCCGAAAACCGCGGCACCTCAGTCAGCAGTGAAGGCCGGTTTGAATACTCGCGAGAAAGACGCTGAAACTGCGCAATAAACTCGGGGTCATTTTTCGCCTCGTTAAAAGTCTGTTCCAGCTCATCCATGGCAGCAATGAGAGACTCAGGCATCCACCGGCCACCATATTGTCCGAAATAAGGGCCGGGTGCGTCCTTAAGAGTGCGGCTCTTAAGGAATGTCTCTGCCAGGTTTTCGCTCATTGTTGTCCTTCCTGGGGTGATTCTACTGGGGTGCGGGCAGACAAAACACCCGCATCCTTAATATTCTACGGGGCGGCCCGCACAACCGGCGCCACCCGCTGAGCATACTCAACGCACAATAAAGCTACTGCGAACGAGGCACCGCCGAAAACGCACGTACCGCCGCCTCAGGGTCGCCTGACTTTACCAAAGCCTCGCCGATGAGCACCGCATCCGCCCCGGCATTAGCGTAGCCTGTCACGTCCTCAATACCGGACACCCCAGACTCCGCCACCTTAATGACGCTCTGCGGCAGATTAGCCGCCAAGGACGCGTAATGCTCATTATTCACCTCAAGAGTCTTTAGATTACGCACATTAATACCCATAATCTTCGCGCCAACCCGCTGGGCTGTCTCAATCTCATCCGGTGTATGTGTCTCAACAAGAGCGTTCATCCCCAGCAGCTCCGTTAACTCCAAAAAATACCGCAAAGTCTTCTCCGGTAAAGCCGCCACAATAAGTAGCACCATATCCGCCCCATGTGCCCGGGCCTCCCAAATCTGGTACTCATCAACTGTAAAATCTTTACGAAGCACCGGGATATCCACGGCAGCACGCACAGCATCCAAATCAGCCAACGAGCCGCCAAAACGACGCTGCTCAGTCAACACAGAAATAGCCGCCGCACCACCAGCCTGATATTTAGCCGCAAGCACCGCCGGATCCGGGATGTCCCCCAAGGCACCCTTCGACGGGGAAGAACGCTTCACCTCAGAAATAATACGTACCTTCGCACCATCACCGTGTAACGCCGCAAGCGCGTCCCGGGCAGGCTCAGCTGCAAGGGCCAGCTCCTTCACGCGCTCCAACGGAACCTGCTCCATACGCTGCGTTACATCCTCACGCACGCCAACAATAATCTCATCCAGTACGGTACTGGTACTCATGGTTCACTCCTTCAGTTCACTCGCCCGCAAAGGTGCCCTTCGTGGCAGGTAGAGAAAAGGCGCCCCGCACATTCGCGGAACGCCTCTACCAGCAAGCCCTAGTGGCGTGCGGTGTTCTTCGTCTTCGCCCCGCCCTGGCCATAGCCAGCCTGCTTCAGGAAAAACCCAACCAACAGGCCAATCACAATAATGCCCGCGCCGACGAAAACCACCGGTTGACTGCCCAAGTCGTAAGCAATGGAACCCACCAGAACACCAACTGTCATAATGGCGACCATAACCCACGCGGCAACCGTGTTGCCGTGGTTAGCGTACGGGCGTTCAGGAACAATAACAATTTTCTCTTCAGCCACGAAAACTCCTCAGTGTGTGCCAGCGGATGCTCACCGAACAATCCGCCACTTGTTAACACGATTCTATGACATATCGCGGGCTAAGGCTGAATTTAAGACACCAAACACGAAAAAACAGGGGGCACACCGGGTCACCGGGTGGTGGGGTCCTCTCCCCTGCTGAGCGAATCCCAAGCGTCCATCTCATCCATGTGCCCGTCCTCCGTATGGACACTACGCGCGGCTGAACGCTCATACCTGCGCCCAGCATCCCAGGTGCGGGAAGTGAACGCAGCCCACAGCGCGACCACGATAATCAGCACACCGCACGCCGCCGACACCCACGGCCACGGGCTCAGCGCATACTCGCCTGCCGGAGAAATTGTGCCTGTTAGGCGGCTGGTCTCTGTCACCACAGCTGCAGCAGGGTTACTTGTCACCGCAATAACACTCAAGACGATACCAACCCCCGCAGCTGCGGCAACACCGTACACCACATACCGCAACAGGCGCGGGGCGATACGCCCAGCAAGCGGGGCCGCCAACGCCACCAACGCAAGCGCGCTCACCGCCGGAGCGGCTTTTGAGCCGGAAACCGCTAAAGACTGCTCACCGAAAGCACCGGTGATTCGCGCATCCACCCACGTGAGAAGAGTGGTACCGAACGCTGCGGCCGCCACCAGCAGTCCGGAGAGCATCACCAGTCCCGGGCGGGTGCTGCGCTCCTTAGCCTGCTGTTCGGAGGCGATGGCATCCGGTGTGGCAGGTTCACGTTCCATGCTCGACTCTTGGGCACCGGTGTTTTCGTGGGGGTTTTGCCCGTCTGCCCGCCCGCTGTCGGGTTCATCACTCATTGGAGCCTCCTAAGAGGTTGCGTTCTGCGAGTTCAAAGGCGCCAAACCAGAGGCGCTCAGTACAGCCCGTAATGGGGCCGCCGCCTTATTTACGGTCTCCTGCGTTTCGGAAGTGGGCACAGAATCCATGACAATACCAGCACCAGCCTGCACATAGGCTTTACCGTCCTTAAGAACAGCGGTGCGGATCGCAATCGCCATATCCATGTCCCCGGCAAAATCAAAATACCCGCACACACCACCGTACACGCCACGCCGGGTAGGCTCATACTCATCAATCAGCTGCAACGCACGCGGCTTGGGCGCCCCCGATAAAGTGCCCGCCGGGAAAGCCGCCCTCAACACATCATAGGCACCAAATTGCGGGTCAAGGTCGGCGCTCACCGTCGAAGAAATATGCATAATGTGGCTGAACCGTTCAATGATCATAAATTCATCCACCGACACAGTACCAGGCTTAGCAATGCGGGAAAGGTCATTACGGGCCAAATCCACCAGCATCAAGTGCTCCGAAAGCTCCTTCTGATCCGCCAGCAGCTCCTGAGCGAGCGCAATATCCTGCTCCCGGGTGGCCCCGCGCGGTCGGGAACCAGCGATCGGGTGGGTGGTTGCTTTCCCGTCCTTGAGGGTCACCAGTGCCTCCGGTGAGGACCCTACAATATGGAACGGAGTGCCTGCCGGATCCGCAAAATTAAACAGGTACATGTACGGGGACGGGTTTGACTGGCGCAGCATCCGGTACACGTCCAAGGGGTTAGCTTTGGTGGCGACCTCGAACCGGCGTGAGGGTACGATCTGGAAGACATCACCGTCAACAATGTTTTTCTTCGCCTTGTCAATGGCGTCCATGTACCCCTGTTCAGACCAGGTTTCGGTGACCTCATGACGGACACGCTCATCCACCCGCGAAACGTCCGAAAGCACTGAGACCATATCGGATGCGCCGCGGGCAAGACGCTCTACCATGCGGTTTAGCCGGACGCGGGCATCGGCGTAGGCGGCATCTACGTTCTCGTCAGTGCCGTTGAAATTAATGGCATTAGCTACCAGCAGAACCGTTCCGTCGGTGTTATCGTGGATCGCCATATCAGAGACCATATTCAGCGCGAACTCCGGCAGGTGCACATCATCGGCGGGAGGGAATGGCAGGTGCTCCCAGCGGCGCACCACGTCCCACCCCAGGTACCCCACCAGCCCCGATGTCAGCGGAGGAAGCCCCGGCAGCGGCTCGGTGTGCAGCATATGCAGGGTTTTGGCGATGGCCTCCACCGGGTCTCCCTCGGTGGGCGCCCCGGCCGGGGTTTCGCCCTGCCAGTGCACTTTCCCGTCCACGGTGGTAAGGGTCGAGCGGGATGAGGCACCAATAAACGAGTACCTGTCCCAGGCGGCAGACTCCCCTTCGGCGGTGACCTTCGCCGATTCCAGCAGGAACGTGCCCGGGGCTGCTGTGCCATCGTCCTGAAGGGCAAGTGAGCGGTAAATACCGATGGGGGTGAGCGCATCCGCCAGCACTTTAAGACGCACCGGGATGACGCGCCGCTGCGCCGCTAACGCACGGAATTCGTCAAGCGAGGGGGAAATAATGCCCAAATCCTGCATGGGGGTGTTCCTTCAGTTCTTTGATTCGGTGGTGTACACATCCAGTGTAGTCCCGCCCCAAAGCTGCTCCGCCGGGGCGGGGCGGGCAGCTTTACGGGAGGTTTTTCAGGGTGGCGGCGGTCTGCAGCGCCGCCGCTGTGGCCTCATACCCTTTGTCCTCGGAGGAGCCGGGCAGGCCCGCGCGGTCCAGTGCCTGCTGCTCATTATCGCAGGTGAGAACACCAAACCCCACAGGGCGGCCAGTGAGCACAGACACATCGGTCAGGCCGCTGGTAGCGCCCTGGCACACGTAGTCAAAGTGCGGGGTGCCGCCGCGGATCACAACACCCAACGCCACAATCGCGTCGTACTTCTCAGCCAGGCGGGTGGCCGCCACAGGTAGTTCGAATGTGCCCGGAACACGCACAATAGTGGGTTCTACACCGGCATCCGCTGCGGCCCGCCGGGCACCGTCCAGCAGCCCGTCCATAACCTGGGTGTGCCAGCTGGCTGCCACAATAGCGAGTTTAAAACCCCGGTAGTCTTCGGGGGTGAGGGTGGTATCTGCCGCGCCTGCGCCGCTCATGGTGTTCTCCTTCGGGTTGTTTCAGAACCTACGTGTAGTTCTGGTGTTTTCAGGGTATTAGTGGTTGTGGGGGTGGTTGGGGTGTGTATTCCTGGGGCCCAGTTGGTGCCGCATCCGGTCGCGTTTAGTCGCTAAATACCGGGTGTTCTCGGCACGGGCGGGCACCTCATCGGGTATCATCTCAAGAACCTCAACCCCCAGTTCGGCGAGCGCCTGCACCTTCGCCGGGTTATTTGACACCAGCCGGATACGTTCGGCGCCCAACTCCTGCAAAATCACTGACGCCTGCGTATAGTCGCGCATGTCGGCGTCCAGGCCAAGCGCCAGGTTCGCGTCTACCGTATCAAGGCCAGCGTCCTGCAGCCGGTAGGCCCGCAGTTTATTGACCAGCCCAATGCCGCGCCCCTCATGGTTGCGGGTGTACACGAGCCAGCCGCCCTGCTGGGCGATAATGCGCAGGCCGTTTTCAAGCTGCGGACCGCAATCGCACCGGTACGAACCAAAAATGTCGCCGGTGGCGCACTCCGAGTGGATGCGCACTGCGGGTGCTGGCGGCTCCGTGCCGGTGCCGGTGAACGGGGTGGGGGTTCCGTCATCGTTGAGGGCGCGGGCGGTAATATGTTCGGCGCCGTCGGCGAAAAGCCAGGCGCGCACACCAAATACACCGTGCGGGGTTGGAACCGGCACCTCGTAGGTGGTTTCGATCAGCTGCGGGCTGGGCATCGGTACCGTATCCAGGGGTGAGGCGATGTAGGATGCGGCGGCGTCCGCGACGGCCTGCTCCTGCTCCGGGGGAAGGTTCAGGCCCTCCCAGCCCTGCCCCGTGGAGGCGGCAGGTTTCGGTTCTGGGCTCATGCGCCCTCCTTCAGGTAGGCGATGAGATCTTCGATGGAGACCATCGGCAGGCTGTGTTCGGTAGCGAAAGCCCGCAGCGCGTCGAAACGCATCATTGAGCCGTCATCGTGCACCAGCTCGGCGATAACGCCCACCCCCGAAAGCCCCGCGGCACGGCACAGTTCCACGGCTGCTTCGGTATGCCCGGGGCGCTGGGCCACACCGCCTGCTACCGCGCGGAGCGGGAAAATATGTCCTGGACGGGTAATATCGGTTGGGGTTGCAGACGGGTCGGCCAGTACCCGGACGGTACGGGCACGGTCGGCGGCGCTAATACCGGTGCTGACCCCCATACGCGCGTCACATGAGACAGTGTAGGCGGTACCTTTCGGGTCTTCATTATGGGCGAGCATCGGGGGCAGGTTCAGCTTATCGGCGCGGGAGGCGCTCATCGGGGCGCAAATCACCCCGGAGGTGTACCGCACCGTGAAACCCATCAGCTGCTTGGTGGCGTGTTCGGCCGCAAAAATAATATCGCCCTCATTCTCGCGGCTCTCATCATCTACCACGACCACTGCGCCCCCGGCGGCAATCGCATCGACTGCGCTCTGAACCGTATCGAGTGTCCGGCCGGGCCCGTTCGCGGTGGTGTGCTCCCGCGCCTGCGGGGTGTCGAATGCCAGCAGGCGTCCCACATACTTGGCTAGTGCATCAGTTTCCAGGTTCACGGTGTCCCCCACGGTGAGCTCCCCCAGGTTAGTGGCGGCGAGGGTTTCGGGGATCAGCCCAACTTCGAACCAGTGCTGCTTCTGGGCAGGATCGGAGACGGCGGTGACGGTCAGCGAAACACCCGAGACCGTAATTGACCCCTTCTGCACCAAATATGGGGCGAACTCGGCGGGCACGGCGAAGCGGACAGTACGCCACGCATCATGATCCGTCACCGAGACGACGGTTGCGGTTCCATCAACGTGCCCCTGTACCACGTGCCCGTCAAAACGGCCGCCTGCGGGCATGCACCGTTCAAGGTTCACGTGCGAACCGGGTACGAGAGCCCCCAGGTTGGTGCGGGCCAGAGTCTCACCCATGGCGTAGGCCCTAAACTGCCCTTCGCTCAGGTGGGGAAGGTCAATGGCGGTCAGGCACACACCGTTAACGGCCAGCGAACCGCCGTGCCCCAGATCGGCAACAATATCACCAGCGTTAATGGTGATGTGCGCGGCACCAGTATCTCTACCCTGAGCGTCCAGAACCGGCGTCACCGACTCTACAGTGCCTAAAGCACCAATAATTCCTGTAAACATTTCTCTCCTCGTCACGCCAGCTAGTGGCACCCAATCCATTCTAACGGCGCACACGCGCCGGTTTATTCCCGTTCCGGCTAACTTTTCACTCTGCGGATGCGCCCTCTTATGATGCAGCCCTCACCCGTCCTCGCGGGGCTCGGGGGCGTAGCACTCTGTGCACCGTTCCAGTACCCGCCTGGCCCCGGGGTTCTGGTAGTCGCCGCGCGGAACCGGAACCAGGTGAGTTGCAGTATCTGCCCCCAGCACCCGCACAGCCGGGAACATCCCCAGATCGTCCAGGTGCAGCCGTGGGGCATTGGCCAGGGTGCCGGTGCTAAGACGGTACACGGCGCTCTTGCCGTGCCCCAGCAGCAGGGGCGCGCGGTACCAGATCATCTCATCAACCAGATCTTCACCCGCGAATAACCCCACCATGCCGGGGCCGCCCTCAATCATAAGGTGCCGCACCCCGCGATCGTACAGGGTGCTCAGCAGCTCAAACGGGTCGTGGGTGAACACCTGCAAAAACCGGTCAGGGTCCGGGTCGTACGGGCCTTCTGCTGCAAGCCCGCGAATACGGTAGGATTCAGGGATTTCGCGTCGGCCCATCACCACCCGCAGAGGCTGCTTCGTAAAACGGCTCCCGTCGCTGCGGCGGGCATCCAAGGAAGGGTCGTCCGTAAGGGCGGTGCGGGTCCCGATCATGACCGCATCGGCACGGTGCCGCACCAGGTGCCCATCAATGCGGGCGGCGGGGCCGGTAATCCACTTGCTGGTGCCATCAGCAGCAGCAATAAACCCATCCAGGGTGGAAGCCGATTTAGCCGTAATAAACGGGCGGCGCTCGGCGGCGGCAATAAACCAGCGCTCATTCAGCAGGTACGAGTCAGCTGAAAACCCTTCCATCAGCTGCGCATCCACACCGTTACTGCGCAGATGCGCCGCTCCCCCGGCGGCGGAGGTAGTATCGGGGTAAGCGTAGCGCACACGCCGCACCCCTGCGGCCACAATCGCGTGTGAGCAGGGCCCGGTGCGCCCGGTGTGGTTGCACGGCTCAAGGCTCACATACATACTTGCACCCCTCGGGTCGGTACCTGCAGCCCGTGCCTGTGCCAGTGCATCCGCTTCAGCGTGAGGGGTACCTGCCCCGCGGTGCCAGCCCACATACAGCACCCGCCCGTCCGTGCCCGTAATAACCGCACCCACCAGCGGGTTCGCCCCGCGAATACCGCACCGTGCAGCGTCTAACGCCAAACGCATCGCCTGCTCATCGGTGAGGGGCCCATCTGGGATGCTGAACGTGTATGGGGAGGGTATGCCGTCCACATGCCCGTACTCCGCAGCGGAATAGTCAAGATCATTCACTGGAGTGTGCATTACCGAAACCATTATTTACTCGCCTCCACCTTGACCGTAATATCCGGGAACTGCGTTTGCACACGGGTACGCTGCGTTTCCCGGTTGCGGGTACGCCACCACACAAAAAACCCGACAAGGGTGAAACACCCATAAAACACGTACATGAGCGAGGTGGCGTAATACCCGGCGCCCCACAGCAGCGGCACACCCACCAGGTCTACAGCCACCCAGATGAGCCAGAATTCGACCCAGCCGCGTGCCATACCGTAGGTTGCCAGCAGCGAACCGGTAAAAATCCAGGCGTCAGACCACACCGGCTCATACGAGCCCATTGCCCGAAATACCGGGGTGAGACCCACAGTCCCTGCGGCCATCACAGTGATTAGTCCCGCCCGTTCCCACCCGGAGGCCCACTGCGGTATGACCGCCGTACCTTGAGCGTGTGCACCGCCTGTTACGCGGGTTTGCCGCCACCGGTACCAGCCCCACACCGATACGGTGATGAACATGAGCTGCCGTCCCGCCTGGCCCAGCATGTTCACGGGGTTGGGGCTGCCAAAAAACGCCCCCATAAAAACGGTGAATAGCAGCAGGTTACCGATAATACCCACCGGCCACGCCCACACCTTACGCCGCATCCCGCCCAGCGCCGATGCCAGGCCAAACGCGTTACCGAGAACTTCGCGCACCAGCAGGGACTGGTCCCCTACATGGATCTGTGCGTCGAAGAGCCACCGCAGAAATTCCATTTTCTCCCTTTCGAGCTGCAGATCGCGGCGGCTCCGGGGAGAACAAAAACATGCCCCGACCGAGCCTTTGCTGCCCGGCGGTACCGGATACGCACGGCACTGCCGCCGAGCCAGGCGGCGAGTGTGGGCGCGTCCTCCACTATTTTTGCTCGTGCTGCCTACCATCCAGACTGTACTGTCGGCACCGGAATTTCACCGGTTCGGCCGCGCCATGCCTTCTCACAGCAGGTGCGGTTCGCGGACTATCACCGCCGGTTCGGAATTTCACCGACCCCGGAGCACGATTGAACGCCTCAATTATCGCACACCTGAACGCGAGGATTCTCACGGTGCCCGCCCGCAGCCGGGTACCCTGCGAACGGGGTCACGGTGGGGTGCGTATCCGGCTGCTCACAGGCGACGCATTCGTGGACCGTCTGCTCCCGGGGGTGCTCGGCCACACGCACCGTGACGGACACGGACCGCCTCGGCTCGGTGGCGGGTTCGACGGTGATGGTGTGTTCCTGACCGGGCTTCCAGGCTGTAGGAATCCGAAAATCGGTGATGAAGTACGTATCAAGGGCCAGCTGTTTTGCCTGGAGCTCGTGCACTACTTCCCCGTCGGCCTTCACCCTCAGCTGGGCGGGGATTTTAAGGGCCGGGAAGGTGGGTGGCAGATCCGGGTGGCGTTTCTCGCCAGCAGCCCAGCCGAGCCCGGAAATCTCCACGGTCTGCCCGGGGGTCACCTCTGCGGGCATCCCCACCGTGGAGCCGTCGCCGCTGGTTCCCGTCACCAGGGGTATCACGCGGTGAGAGCGCACCGTCCCAGGTTTCGTCCCGGTATCCTGCACCGAGATTTTTGTGAGGCTATCGGCGTCAATACGGGTCTGTTCCCCCGAATGGGTATCAACGGACGAGGGCACGAACTCGCCGGTGAGCGCATCAATATGGAAATCAACCGTGACGCCCCTATGATCACCCGCCTTATCGAGTACCACCACCGAGCCGTCCGGCAGCAGGGTCAGGTGGTTAATTTTTGCCGATGCCACCTGCACCTGCCCGACCACGATACCGGCGCACGCATCAATCACCGCAACTGTCCCGCCGCTGGATTCTGCGGCGTGGGCCGCCCCGAAATCCCCCAGGTAGATCAGGTGCCGTTTCTCATCAATCACCATATCGGTGGGGGTCACCCCGTACCGGATAAAATGCTTCAGCTCGCCGGTGGTCTTATCCAGCACGTGCACCCCGGTGTTCTTCCCCTCATGCCCCTGCGTTGATACATATATTTCGCCCAGGGCGTGGTCGGTTACCACACCGTGCACTTTTACCCGCCCAAAATGCGTAACGTCCCCCGCTGGTACGGGTAGGGTGCGAACCACCGTATGGCTGGTGGGGTCTACCTCATACACCTGATCCAGGTAGTAGTCTCCCATGTAAAGGTTCCCGCTGTGAGCATCCCGGGCGATTGTCATCGGGTGCGAGAGCACACCGGGCGCCGGGTCCACTTTCTGAACCTCAAAGGTGGCGGTGTCAATCACCCAGAAACCGCCCATCCCGGTCACGAACGCTTTGCCGTTAGCTGCATCCACATACACCTCACGGGGGTGCTTAATATCCTGCTCGAACAGCCCCTTCGCGGGGTCATAGCTGGTCCATACTGGTTGCAGGGTGCCCTGCTTTAAGGCGTCCTGGCGGTACACGGTCACGGCATAGGAGCTAGCGTCGCTCACCCAGATGGTGCCGTGCTCGTCATCAATATCAATACCGAAGGCGCCCCGAAACTGGTACTGCCCCGCAAGTTCAGCGCGGATCTCTTCGGTGACCGGCATTTTAGCGGTCGCCTCAATCTGCAGTGTCTGCGGGTTCACCCGGGCAATAGTGGCCACGGTCGAACCGTGAGCGGGGGTGAAATTAAAGATGCTGCTCACATACAGCTTATGAGTCTTTGCCGAGTATGCGGCCAAATACTGCCCAGGCAGCCCCTGGGTCTGCTGGGCGTGCACCCGCACCGAACGGTACGAGCATGCTGCGGCAGCGGAGTGTTCATCGGGAGTCTCAAACCCGCCCGAATATTCAGCAGGGGCGGATGCTTCGGAGGGGTAGTGGGCAGCGGCATGGTATTTATCCTCAGCATGTTCGGGCACTATCACCCGGTGGGTACCCTCGACCACAGTCAGGGCTCCTCAGCGCTATGACGTTCTCAGCGCAATGGTGATTTCTCAGTGCGGTGATAATTTTTCAGTGCAATGGTGGTTCTTCACCCTACCAGCACAAACCCACCCGGCACCAGACATTCCCCAAAGATTATTACCCCCGTATAGTGCGGCAACAGGCCGCAAAAAGCAGAACAAGGTGCGCGGCTACCCCACCGAACGGCAGAGAAACCGCGCACCATCACATTCGTAGTGTAAGAATATCTCCGTGTATCAGGGGCACACTGGTGCTAGACTTCCTTGGCGGGTGCGCACGGTTGCCCGCGCCCACCTGTCCGCACCAGAACTATCCCCGGTTAGTTTTCGACCGAACGGAACGCCACCACAGCGTTATGTCCGCCAAACCCGAAAGAATTCGACAAGCCCACAATCTCACCTGCGGGAAGGTCCCTAGCGTCGGTCACCACATCCAGGTCGATCTGCGGGTCCTTATTCTCCAGGTTAATCGTGCGGGGCGCCTTGCGGTGGTGCAGGGCCAGCACGGTCAGCACCGCCTCCAGCGCGCCCGCTCCGCCCAGCAGATGCCCGGTCATTGACTTCGTGGCCGAGACCGCAATGTTCTTCGTATGCTCCCCAAACGCCGCGTGCATTGCCGTGGCTTCGGGAAGGTCACCGGCCGGTGTTGAGGTTGCGTGCGCGTTAATATGCACCACAGACTGCGGGTCGATTTGCCCATCCTCAAGAGCCTCCCGCAGGGCACGCGTAGCCCCCAAAGCATCCGGGTCCGGGGCGGTAATATGGTACGAGTCAGCTGAGACGCCGGTACCTGCCAATTCCGCATATACCCGAGCGCCACGCGCCTGAGCGTGCTCCTGTGACTCCAGCACCATTGCCGCCGCGCCCTCACCCATGACGAACCCGTCACGGTCTGTATCGTAAGGACGGGATGCCTTCTGCGGCTCATCATTGCGGGAAGAAAGCGCCTGCATTTTAGCGAATGCTGCCATCGGCAGCGGGTGAATAGCGGCCTCAGAGCCGCCCACCACCACAACATCGGCCTTGCCGGTGCGGATCATCTCAACGCCCAGCTCCATGGCCTCCGTCGACGACGCACACGCCGACACCACGGTCTGCGCCGCCGCGCGAGCCTTCAAACTCATGGAAACCGCTGCAGCATTCCCGTTAGGCATGAGCATCGGCACGGTCATCGGCAGCACACGACGCGGCCCTTTCTCCCGCAGGGTATCCCATGCATCCAGCAGAGTCCACACGCCACCGATACCGGTGCCGAAAGCAACACCGGTGCGCACAGGATCTGTTTCCTTAGCAGATTCGGCGTCAGGGCCGGAGAACCCGGCGTCTTCCCACGCCTCACGTGCAGCAATGAGGGCGAGCTGCCCCGAAGGGTCAAGGCGTTTCGCCTCAACCTTACTCAGCCTCTCGGACTCCTGCGCGGGGACAGCCACACGGCCTGCAATGTAGACCGGAAGATCATATTCTTCAACCCAGGGCTCGTCGATCGTCGTAATACCCGAAACACCTTTAAGGGCGTTCGCCCAAGTGGTGGGGACGTCGCCGCCAATGGGGGTGGTCGCGCCGAGGCCGGTCACCAGCACTTTTCGAGACATCTTCACACTTTCTTCATGTATATCGGTGGGTGAGAGAAATAAACGTATGGGCGCGGTGCGTGTGCGGCCCGCGCCCATCGCCTGCAGTTTCTGTTTTAGGAGGCGTTCTCGATAAACTCGACAGCGTCACCAACGGTCTTAAGGTTCTTCACCTCTTCGTCCGGGATGGTCACCTCGAACTTCTCTTCGGCGTTCACAACGATAGTCATCATTGAGATGGAGTCGATGTCCAAGTCCTCGGTAAAGGACTTATCCAGCTGAACGTCCTCAACCTCAACGCCGGTCTCTTCGTTCACGATTTCTGCCAGACCAGCAAGGATCTCTTCTTTGTTAGCCATTGAGGGGCTCCTTTATTGTTCAACACGGCCGCAAGACCGCTTTTCCCTGGCACGCCCAACAGGCGCACACATACTACATGAGTTTATCGTGTCTGTGCGCTCAATGCACACGATAAACCCGGTGTTTTCCCGAAAATCCTGGCCGCCGCACACGGGGCGTCCAGAACGCGGAAAGTTTTAGGTTCACCGCCTTCACCGCACCGTTTCCGGCCCAGCTTCACAGCGGCACAGTCTACGGTAAGACAACCACCTGAGCAGCAAACGCCAAACCGGCACCAAAGCCGATCTGCAAAGCAAATGTACCCGACAGCTCAGGGTTTTCCCGCAGCAGACGGTGCGCCGCCAACGGCACAGACGCCGCAGAGGTATTCCCCGCATCCGCAATATCTCGGGCAATAGCCACGCTCTCGGGAAGCTTCAGCGTCTTCGCCATCTGGTCGATAATACGCGCATTCGCCTGATGCGGGATAAGCGCCCCCAGCTCGTCGGCGGTAATACCCGCAGCCTCAAGGGCCTGCTGGGCAACCTTCGCCATCTCCCACACCGCCCAGCGGAACACCGACGGGCCATCCTGACGCAGCGTGGGCCAGATCTTCTCGCCCTCACCCACGGGGTTCTGCACAAAATCACGGTTACGGATATCCAGCAAAGAGTGAGTCATCCCCACGGTTCCCCACCGGGAGCCGTCAGAGCCCCACACGGTCGGGGCGATCCCTGGCTCATCCGAAACACCCACAACCGCCGCACCCGCGCCGTCACCCAGCAGGAACGAAATGGAGCGCTCGGTATTATCAATAAAATCGGACAGCTTCTCCACGCCAATCACCAGCACGTTCTGCGCCGCACCCGAACGCACCAACGCGTCCGCCTGCGCGATCCCGTAGCAGAAACCGGCGCACGCCGCCGAAATATCGTAGGCGGGGCATTTTGACCCGATCTCCTCCGCAACCAAAGTCGCCAAAGAAGGAGTTGCGTAGGGGTGCGAGATGGTTGAAACAATCACCGCACCAATATCCGCGCCGTCAACCCCCGCAGCGGCGAGCGCATCATGTGCGGAGCCAAACGCCAAATCCGCCACAGACTGGTTCTCGCTTGCGCGGTGACGGGTTGAGATACCGGTGCGCTGGGTAATCCACTCATCCGAAGAGTTAATGGCCTCAACAATGTCGTTATTGTGCACCAGTACCTCGCCGCGGGCGGCACCGTAGCCGAGGATGCGGGAGTAGCGGTTCATCTCGTTCTGTTTGAGAGTAGTCAAAGAGGTTTTCCTTCACGTCCTATGTGGTAGCAACCGGAATCTAAACGGTAACAGCTTCAAGATCTTCAGGGGTGTTCACCGCTGCCGACGGTACCCCGCGCATGGCCCGTTTAGCGAGACCCACCAGGGTGCCAGCGGGAGCCACCTCAATAATACTGTCTACCTCGGCGGCCATGAGCGTGCTCATGCACCGGTCCCAGCGCACGGGGCTAGTGACCTGCGAAACAAGGCTATCTACGAATTCCCGGCCCGTGCTAATGCGCTCGCCGTCACGGTTGCTCAGCAGCTCGTAGGCGGGATCGTTCACGGTCAGCTCTGCGGCGAAAGCGGCCAGCGGCTCCACGGCGGGGGCCATCGCCTGGGTGTGGAATGCGCCTGCTACTTTCAGCGGGATCACACGGGTTCGGGCGGGCGGGTTGGCGGCGAACGCCTCAATAGCTTCAAGGGGGCCTGCAGCGACGATCTGCCCCGCCCCGTTAGAGTTGGCGGCTACCAGCGCAGCCTCATCAATAGCTTGCCGCACATCCTGCTCAACACCGCCAAGCACCGCGGCCATACCGGTGGGTGATGCGGCGGCGGCCTGTGCCATGCCGGTAGCTCGCACCCGCACAAAACGCATGGCGTCTTCTTCGGTGAGCACGCCCGCCAGCGCGGCGGCGGTAATTTCACCTACGGAATGCCCGGCGAGAATGAGCTTGGACTCCCCCAGCTTCTGTAGCACTTTGCGCCCGGTAACAATACCTGCAGCAACAATGAGCGGCTGCGCGATGGCGGTGTCTTTAATGGTTTCTTCTTCGGCTTCAGTGCCGTAGTGGATCAGGTCAATACCCGCCGCGTCAGAGAGCCGCTGCAGATGCTCACGCACCCCGTCTATTTCGAGCCAGGGGCTCAAAAAGCTCTTCTTCTGGGAGCCCTGACCGGGGCATACGAGTGCACGCATCGCTCGCCTCTCTGTCTTTGTGTCATATCAGTCTGCGGCGCCTTGTAATGGTACGCCTGGGTAAGTGTTCGCATACTATGCTACCGCGCGTTCAGCCTGTGCATAAACTTCCGGGATGGTTTTACGGGGTTTTCCGGCAGAATATTTTACCCGCAGCACATATTTTTAGACTCCGGGTCTAAAGGGCGGGACTGGATTGTGATGCGAGGCAGCTCAAGCGCGGGGGTGCGCCCGGGCGTAGGTTTCGGCCAGCCGTTTCATGGAGACATGAGTGTAGATCTGTGTGGTGGCAAGTGAGGAATGCCCCAATAGTTCCTGCACGGTGCGGATATCGGCGCCGCCATCAACCAGGTGCGTTGCCGCGGAATGACGCAGCACGTGCGCACCGGAGGCTTCCGAATTCTCAAGGGTGCGCAGTAACCGGCTGAGGTCTTCACGCACCTGCCGGGGGTTGGCGCGCCGCCCGCGCGGGCCAATGAAGAGGGCGGTTACGTTGCGGGACCCTTCAGGAATCCACTGGGGCCGCCCGTGCGCCACCCACCTATTGAGTGCTTTCATTGCCGGAACACCCAGCGGCACGATGCGTTCCTTATTGCCTTTGCCAAGCACCCGCACCGTCCTATTGGCTCGATCCACGCTGTTCAGGTCAAGCCCCGTCAGCTCCGAGATACGCATCCCAGAGGCGTACAGCACCTCAACCACAGCCCACAGGCGCAGCAGACGGGCATCAGTGGGGGTTTGGCGGTGCCGCTGCTGCAGCTCGTCCAGCAGCTGGTTCATTTGTGCCTGAGACAGCACGGACGGCAGGTGACGGTCACGTTTTGGGGTGCTCATCCCGCGGGTGGGGTTATCAATAATCAGTTCTTCATCCTGCGCCCAGGTGAAGAAGGTGCGCAGGGTTGAGCCGCGCCGGGCCACCGTGGCTTTGGAGTTCTGCCTCAGGTGCATCGCTCCCAGCCATTCGCGGATCAGCGTAATATCAATAGCTTCGAGCGTGCTCACGCCCCGCCGCGCAGCGAACCCTAAAAACCCTTCAAGATCGGAAATGTAGGAGCGCACGGTCTGCTCAGAGCGGTGCTTCTCATAGCGCAGGTAGCGTTCAAACTGTTGCAGATGGGGACGGTACACCTCAAGGGTGGGGGCGGATGCACCCGGCACCGGCGAACCGGGCGCAACACCGGGGGTTTGGAGCAGGTGAGGAAGGCGCCTGGTGGTCAGAAGCAAGGTGGTGCTGTCCCGGAGCGCGTCGGGACCGGTTGGTGATTCCTGGTTACTGCCCATATCCTCCCCTCATGGTTTAGCCGACTAGGTGCGGGGCCTTGCTTCTTCTCACTCACACAACGCCCCCAATGGTGCGGTATGAAAGGGCTAAAACGGCTGACCCCGTTGCTTTCCCCATTGTAGCCGCCGCACACCAGAGGGAGGTTATGCGGCGGTTTTAAGGCGTACCTTCCGCCACCCCTGCCCGTTACTCTGGGCAAGACCCAAACGGTCGAGTGCCCCCAACTGCAGCATGACCGTGCGGGCGTCCAACCCAACCCGCACCGCAATATCGTCCACAGTACGGTAGGCGGTGACCGCCAGCGAATCCCACAGCCTGTTCTGTGCCTCAGTGAGAGAATCTGTCAGATACTGCTCGCCAGCGTCCTGGGCAGCGTCTTCACGTTCAGCGTCGAACCCGGCCCCGGCCTCAAGCAGGTCTTGCGCTTCGGTGAGGATCTGCGCGTGGGCATCTCTTATGAGCCGGTTACACCCCACCGAGTTCGGGGCGTCAATCTGCCCTGGCACAGCCCACACCTCCCGCCCTATTTCCAGGGCGTGATGCGCCGTGTTGAGTGCGCCCGAACGCCACCGGGCCTCAGCAACCACAGTGTGCGCCGCTAACGCCGCGATCAGCCGGTTACGTTCCAAAAACCGCCACCGCGTGGGGGTGTTACCAATCGAAACCTCGCTAAGTACCAGGGCATCACGGGCAATCACTTGCAGGGTGGCTGTGTTTTGCGCCGGATAAAAATGATCAAGTCCGCCAGCCATGAGGGCAACGGTGGGCAGCTTCCCCGTGCCCGCCCCCAAAGCTGCACGGTGCGCGGCAATATCAACACCGTATGCGCCTCCCGAAATAATAGTGCACCCGTGCTCGGCAAGTTCAGAGCTCAGATGCGCGGTAATCGCCTGCCCATACTGGGTGGCGTCCCGTGAGCCCACCAGGGCGATACTGCTGTGATGATGATCCGCCAGCACCCGAAGTTTACTGCGCTCCCCCTTGCCCCACAGGCCGTAAGGGGCTGCGGGCCCCAAATCGTCAAGAGAGCGAGGGTAGTCATCGTCTTCAGGGATCGCCAGCCACGCACCGCACGCAAGCGCCAGTTCGTATTCACGCACCGGGTTCAGGGCACGCCGAGCCCAACGTTTGCTGCGGGCCGCGAGCGCTTTCTCAAGCTCTTCACGGGTTGTTTCGTGTTCTCCCGGGCGGTACCTGGGTGAACGCTGCATCAGAATGGCGTGCAGTACCGGGTCGGGTTCACCGTTTTCCCATACGCTATGCGGAATGCGGCCTCCGCTGGCGAGTACATGCGCGGTAAAGGCTGGGCCGAATGCGGTAAGCGCCTGCGCCACAATGTTATCGGCTGGTTCCGCTAGACGCATCATGAGCGCCCTGCACAGGCGCAGGTACTCAATCCCCTGCTTTTCAAGGGCTTCGGCGGGAAGGTGCGGGTCGAAGAGCTGCGGGGGCTCGGCCTCAGCCTGCGGGTGAAGCGCCCAGCGCCAGGGGTCCTCCTGCACCCCGTCGGGGATGCGCCGCCCGCCCAGTTCTTGGAGCAGCCTCCGCCGGTGCACACAGAGGCGCATGAGGGCGGTGGTATCAAGACCGGAAATGTTCAGGGCTGGTTCCTGCGGTGCTGGTACACCGGTGGAGGGCTGCGTCTCAGTATTGTGGTCACGGGTTTCCTGCTGAACCGCACGGTTATTTGTATGCATTGTTCGTCCTTTCCGAAGAATAACTATCTGACTGCTGACCTGCGTTATACCCTGCCGGGCCCCTAGATTGCCCCGCTGCCCTGCTGCCGCAGGAACAGTGCAAGCTCCATATGCTCACGCTGGGGGCTGACGGTCCCGTCAAGGTCGCTCAGTGTCCACGCGGTACGCAGCACCCGGTCGTAACCCCTGGCGGTGAGCACGCCCCGATCGACTGCCCGGTTAAGCTCTCGGGTGAGTGGGGCATCCAGCCGCAGAGGACCGCGCAGAATCTTCCCGTTTGCTTCAGCGTTCACCCGCAGCCCGAAACGGCTCAGGCGTTCGCGTTGGGCGGCTCGGGCGGTCATCACTCGTTCCCTGATGAGGGCCGACGCCTCACCGCGCTCGCCGCTGGCTAGTTCCACTGAAGAGACTTTGGGTACTGACAGGTTCAGGTCAATGCGGTCCAGCAGCGGGCCTGAGAGTTTCCCGAAGTAGCCGCGTCGTTCACGCGGGGTGCAGGTGCACTCGGTTCCGGTTCCTACGTTCATGCCGCATGGGCAGGGGTTCGCGGCGAGTATCAGCTGAAACCGTGCCGGGTAGGTTGCTGAGGCCGCTGAACGGTCGAGCACGATTTCACCGTTCTCTAGCGGCTGGCGTAGCGAGTCGAGTACGGTACGTTTAAATTCCGGTGCCTCATCCAGGAACAGCACGCCGCGGTGGGCTTTTGAGACGCATCCGGGGCGGGGAATGCCGCTGCCTCCCCCAAGGATCGCCGGGGCGGAGGCGCTGTGGTGTGGTGCCTCAAACGGTGGGGTGCGTACCAGTTCACGCAGCGGCGTGCCACCTGCTGTGAGGGAGCGGATGGCGGTTACTTCCATGGCTGCGTCATCATCAAGTGGTGGCAGGATGCTCGGCAGACGTTCTGCGAGCATGGTCTTTCCAGACCCGGGTGGCCCCGTAAAGAGCAGGTGGTGCCCTCCGGCGGCGGCGATTTCGAGGGCGAACCTCCCCTGGGCTTGCCCGGCAACGTCCGACATATCTGAGGGGATACCGTGTTCGGGGATTTCGGCGGTGGGCTGCTCCCGCACGCTCTCGGGCGGGTATTTGAGGTTCTCAGCCGAGGCGCCCAGGGCCACAAATATTTCGGCGAGGCACCTAAACCCACTGACCTGTATCCCGGGAATGAGCGCTGCCTCGTGCATATTCTGGGCGGGTACCACTACTCGAGAGTGCCCGGCATCAGCTGCGGCTTTAACAGCGGGCAGTATGCCGGGTATGGGTCGGATCGACCCGTCTAGCCCGACTTCGCCAAGGAAAACGCAGTCACCGCTGGGTTTGAGTTTTTTCTCGGCTTGCAGGGCCGCGACCACCATCGCCACATCAAACCCGGAGCCTTTCTTAGGCAGGGTTGCGGGGGTGAGGTTAATGGTGAGCCGGTGTTGGGTGAGTCCAATCCCGGAGTTTTTGGTGGCTGAGCGCACCCGTTCTTTTGACTCGTTCAGTGCGGTATCCGGCAGCCCAAGGAGTACGAAAGACGGCAGGGCTGAGGATACGTCCGCCTCTACTTCGACGATGTGCCCCCGCAGCCCCACAAGCGCCACGGAGTAGGTACGGGCGAACCCCATCATGCCACCCCCTTGAGGTGTTCGAAAGTGAACTGTTCGGGGGTTCCTAGTATGCTGACTGCGTCTATGCGGAAGTGCCCGAAGTCCAGGGTCTCGCGCTGGCGGCACCAGAGGATGGCAAGCTCACGGGTGCGGCGTGCTTTGTCTTTACCGATGGCTTCCAGGGGGTGCCCGAAGCCGCTGTCGGTGCGGGTTTTGATTTCTATGAAGACCAGTTCATCGTCGGGGTCGATAGCGATGGCGTCGATCTCGCCGTGGGTGCGTTCCCCTTCGTATCCCGCAGGAAGACGCCAATTCCGGTCGAGCAGCCGGTACCCGTTGGTTTCGAGGATGCGAGCGGCAAGATCTTCGCCCCAGCGGCCTACGGCGTGTGCCTTGGGCTGGCTGCGCGCGCAGGTAGCGGCGCGGGTGGGTTTCTTCGGGGGTGTCATGGTCTCTCTTTTCGTTGGCGTACCGGGGCAGGCCCGCCCGGTGTTGCGCACCGTGCGGGTACGTGTACTGTGCCTGAAGTACGCGGATATTCGCTAGAGAGACAGCGGGGCCTGTGGATAACTCACCCGGTGCGGGGCCAGATGTCGTATCCACAGGCGTTTTATGCTATTTCGTGCTTCAAAATGTGGTTTAAGACTCTTATTGTGAAGAAATGTGACGTTTTCATGAGCGGCCCGTTACAGGCACCTCACGCGGGTATAAAAAGTTTCGGGCAGACACACGGTCTGCCCGAAACTTTCAAAGTGTGTTTAAGCCAGCAGATACCGCAGGCTTTTGAGCTCCCCTAGTACCCGTTGGAGTCGTGATATTACCCGTCGGTTTCGGGGCCGCGCCGCCGGGCATCGGAGGCATCCTGCGGCTGCGTGTTACTTTCTGGCCGGTGCTCAGCCTCGCTCACCATACCGGTGTTTTCTGCCGCGTCAAAAAGTGTGCGCACCCCCATATCGGGGATTGAAAATTCCTGGTTCGGCAGGCGTTCTTCCACGTTCACGTCGTGCGTTGAGAGAACCCGCACGGTCTTCACAAACCGGTTGGTGCGGAACACATCCCACACCCACACGTCGCTCATGAGCACCTCAAAGTAGACGGTTCCATCGCTCACCCGGGGAATGACCTCAACATGGTTTGCCAGGTAGAAACGGCGGTCAGTATCAACCGCGTGGGTGAAAAGCGACATGACGTCGCGGTATTCCCGGTATAGCGCCAGCTGCGCATCGGTCTCGTAGTTTTCAAGTTCTTCAGCGCTCATTCTCGTTTACCCCGTTCTCGGCGTGACGCCGTTGATAAGCCATCCGTACCTGTTGTTCGTCTGCCGGTAGCGCCCACGTGAGCCTGTGCAGCGGGCTGGGCCCGTGCTCGCTAATAGCGGCGCGGTGTGCCGCAGACCCGTAGCCTTTATTATTCTCCCACCCGTATTCCGGGTAGCGGGTGGAAAGGTCACGCATCAGCCCGTCTCGTTCCACTTTAGCTAATACAGATGCGGCCGCAATGGAGGCGCACCGGTAATCTCCCTTAATAATGGTGTGAACCGGCCCCTGCCAGGGCGTATTTCTGCGCCCCCACGCCTGTTGCAGAAGCTCTTCGTACCGCTGGTGCGCGGGATCCTGATGCCCGAAAAGGTCGGGGGCGGGGGCACTGAGCCAGTCGTGTTTACCGTCCAGGAGCACCACTTCAGGTGTTGTCCCCTCACGCCCTAAGCACGCGAGTGCCCGCTGTGCCGCTAAACGCAGGGAGAGGGTCATGCCCAGTTCGTCAATCTCTGCGGGACTCACGTGCCCCACGGCGTTGAGGCACCACCGTCGGATCTCGGGCACCATTTTTTCTCGGCGCGCAGGTGAGAGGGCTTTGGAGTCGATCAGCCCCGCCACCTGCAGCTGCGCCTGGGCCCCAATAACGGCCACCCCAACGCTGAGGACACCGGCAAGAGAGCCGCGGCCTACTTCGTCCACCCCAGCCACAAGCTGGTAGCCGGCCGCGAACAGGTCATGTTCGTGCTCTAAAGTGGCGGCCGGTGCCTGTGAGCCAGTCATGCCGCTGCCCTACTTGGAGGGTTCGGGCACTGATTTGAAAACATCGGACTGGTTCGTCATTAGGCCAACGCGGTTGATCGGCCAGGCGATAACGAACACGTTGCCCTGAATATCGCCGCGTTTGACGAATGCGTGCCCATCCCCAATGTGGTAGCGCGAGTCAGCGGAGTGGTCACGGTGATCACCCAGCACGAAGTATGAGTCGTTGGGAACAGTGACCGAGAACGGCACATCGGACGGGTTGGAGCCCGGGTGCAGGTAGGGCTCGCTGATTTCTACACCGTTCACCTTGATTTTGCCTTTCCCGTCACCTTCAACACGGTCACCGGGCTTACCGATGACGCGTTTAACGAGGTAATTTGAGGAGGTGTCCGGTAGTATGCCCACGAATGTGAGGGCGTCATTAATGGGGTTGCTCTTCTTCTGGGCTGAGTCGATCCACCCTTGGGAGTCTTTGAACACTACCACGTCGCCACGGTTCGGGCTACCGAAATATGACCCGGCGGCGTTGATAAAGACCCGGTCGTTCACCTGTAGGGTGTTCTCCATCGACCCGGAGGGAATGTAGTAGCCGCGTACCAGGAACGTTTTAATGATGAACGCGATCACTAGCGCGTACACCACCACCATGGCCGATTCACGGAACGTGGTCCATGCCCACTCACCCATCCGGCCTTCTTCACGAGCCTGTTTGAGGGTTAGTTCGGGCTTTTTGTCTTTTTTCTTGGACTTCTTGGTGCTGCGCTCGTCCTCATACTCATAGTCGTAGTCGTCTGAGGAGTACGCCCCCGTCCCCAGGTGTTTAGGCCGCACGGGGTTTTCGTAGAGGGTCTGTTGCGGGGCCGTGTTACGGGATGCGGGGCGCGTGGTGCGCGAAATAGAGCGTGTATCGCGGGAGACAGGTTTCCGTGAGGGCCTGCTGCGTTTCACGCGGTTAATGCTGACGGTGCGGTCCGGGTCTGTATCTGTTGCGGGCTCGGTGACGGACCCGTTGCTGTTGTTGTTGCTCTGCGGCTCGTTGGGGGCACTGTAGCCTGCGTCGAGAGCTTCTGAGCTCTGCTGGGGCGCGTTTTCGCCCATAGTGCTGTACCCCAGGTACCCGTTTTTGAGGAAGCTCTTTTTGAGTTTAAGGGGCTGCGTCTCAATAATGCCGGTCTGCGGCGCGGAGTCTGCGCCCTGTGCTTTTTTGAGGCTATTGAGCCATTTGGAGGTGGCTACATGGGTTGAACCGTCGGACTGCTCACCAGTGTTAGCGGAGTCGTTATCATTTTCTGAGGCGTGGGTGCTGCGCTCCGTAAAAACATTTGATTTAGTGGGCGCGCTGACGTTATCCCAGAAGTTTGCTACGGGTTCTTGTGGTTTTTCCTGAGTCTCAGGGGTCTGCTGCTGAGGTTCTGGTTCTGGCTGGGGCTGCGGCGTGTCCGCTTCAACGGGCTGTTCAGGGGCAGCATGGCGGCCGAACCTGAACCGCCGCGACGAGCCTGATTGTGCCGCTTGTGATGTTTCCGCCTCTTGGGAGTGCGCATTGCCCGATGCCCCCGTTACGTTGGCTGGCTGAGACTCAGTTCCCGAAGCGTCGCTGGAGTACTTGGCGTGGCGGCCGAAACGCCTGCCGGAGGGCGCACCCGTAGCGTCAGCAACGTTCTCGCTATTCTGGGCGCGAACGGCTTTACGGGACCGCTTCTCAAGTTCACGACGCTCACGGCGCGTGCGCGGCTGGTACTCCGCGTCCGTTCCCTGAGGCTCATTCTGTTCAGCCATGCCAAAGACCTTTCTGAGAGGACATATGGTTCACATGCCATTGTAAAGGGTGTTAACCACCGGGTAGACAAAATAATTGGTTTACAAAGAAACCATAGTGTATATATAAAACCTAAAAATGAATACGCCAGACGGTTCGACCAATAATTTTATTGGTGTGAATCATGCCACCACCGGGTGCTCCCAGCAGGGAGCGAGAATCGACCGATGCCGAACGATGATCCCCCATCACCCAAACCCTGGAGTGCGGTATAACAACATCAAACCGCGTCTCGGAAGGGCTATCCTGCGGGTACAGGTATGGCTCATCCAGTTCCTGCCCGTTCAACACTAGTTTACCGTTATCGGAGCAGCATGAAAGACGATCCCCTGCTACCGCAATGACGCGCTTAATGTACACCGTATCCGTGGGGACAAACCCCAGCCACTGCCCAATACTTTTAGCCGGGTCTTTCCAGAAACTACTGCCCGATTCATACGGTGCGAACGAGCCCGTACCGTCGAAAACCACCACATCTCCGCGTTGCACCGCACCTGCTCCCTCCAGCTTGGAGACAAGCACCCGGTCGCCTGGGGTATATGCGGGCTCCATTGATTCCGACGGGATGTAGTACACGTCCACTAAAAACGTGCGAACGCACAATAACGTCACCACCGCTATGCCCAGGGCTACAGCAACCAGGCGCCACCCCCGTTTGAGGTGACGCCTGGTGCTGGGAACCGCCGAGTTCTCGGCCGAATCCACAGGTTCTAAACCCTAGAGAAGAATTAGAACTCGCGCTTCTCGCGAATGCGAGCAGCTTTACCGTGACGGTTGCGCATGTAGTACAGCTTTGCACGGCGCACATCGCCGCGGCTGACAACCTCAATCTTCTCGATCACCGGAGAGTGAACCGGGAAGGTACGCTCAACACCAATACCGAACGAAATCTTGCGAACGGTGAAGGTCTCGCGCACGCCCGCGCCCTGGCGGCCAACAACGAAGCCCTTGAAAACCTGCACACGGCGGTTCTTACCTTCAACAATGTTCACGTGAACGTTGAGAGTGTCGCCGGGGGCGAACTCGGGAATGTCGTCACGAAGGGACTTCTTGTCGATAAAGTCGAGAGTCTGCATTGATTAGATCTCCTGAGCCACCTGCCGCAGGTCAAATAGGCTCGGTTGCCCACCCATAAGATTCATGGAGGGGTACTCACTGCGTGGGGCAGGATTGGTGCCCCACGGTTCACGCTGTTACGGTCGCTCTTCCCCCTGCGGCAGGGGCGTGCCCAGCGTGAACACAGTTGTGAATTATCGCAGATTCCCCAGCAACACGCAAGATAAGGCACCTACAGTACAAGAGGCACGCTCGATAGTCTCAGCAGTTCCGGCCTCTACGCGGCAGCCTGTACCTTAGAATCGGTACCGGCTGCAGCAGGACGGGTCCGCGTATCTGCATGTTCGAAGGTCCCATCATTGTCACAGTGCACCCCGTTGTTATCGTATGCCGCGTTATTGCGGACGGGGCCGTCACCCTCGGTTTCAGGTGCGGTTTCAGGGTGCATCCGCACAATACTGTTCCTCGTAATGGGCTCGGCGTGTTCGGGATGCTGCTCATTCTGATTCTGTGGTGCAAGATCCCGCCGTTCCACACCGCGTTCGAATATGCATGTGCCATACCCCAGGTCCACCCCAATCGACTGCGCGTCGATTTCAGCGGAGGAACCGCTGCTGCCGTCTTTATGGGTGAACTGTTTGATCTGCAACCGGCCGGTTAGCAGCACCGGGTGCCCTTTATCGATTGAGGCCGCGATATTCTTCGCCAGCCTGCGGAATGCTGTCACCGTGTACCAGTTTGTACGCCCCTGCTGCCATGTCCCAGAAGCCGCGTCGAACCAGCGGGGCGTACTTGCCACCCGGAAACTTGCCACCGGAACCCCGCTGGGTAGAGCCCGCAGCTCGGGGCGAGTGGCCGCAAACCCGCGGATTGTCACAATGTCACTCATAGTGCAACTCCTAAATGTAGTGGGGTGAGAAGTCCCCTTAGAGTTGCAAAGAAAAACCGCTAAAACTAATGCGCACCGCAAATAGTGTGGATATTCCTATCTTTTTCCTGAAGGATTGCAGAAAAATTAGAATATGTGGACAATCTCTTGAAATACTATCCATAATATTTAAAAAATATTCGCATTACGTGCATAATATTTAGTTTTATGACATATCCCCTATAAAGCCCAAGCACTCACCAGACAACCGCCCGGTTTCCGCTACGATGCTCCAGCCCCTATGCTATATACGGCAACGTCGTGTGCACGTGTTAAAAGCACGCACCCGACGACGCCGTGAGCGCTATAGCATCGCCCACAATTTATCCCGCCACCACCCACCCTGGAGAACCCCGTTGAGCCTACCCACCCTTCCCAAAGGACTACATCCCTCCACCATGGACCCCAAAAAGCGGCGTCTGCTGTATACACTGATCGCTATCGCCGTGGTTATTCTTCTGATTATTGCGGTCATCTATGTGGGCAGGCACGGTACCGGCGGGTTGTTTGAGGCGAACCCCAGTGCTTCCTCATCACCGAACACCGGTGAAGAGGACGAGCCAGACGTCAAAACAGAAACCCTGCAAGAGGTCAAGAACCCCTACGACGCGGTCGATCCCACCACTGCACTCGCCCCCGATTTAGCGACCGTTAAGAAGGAACTCTCCTCCCTGCCCGTTAAAGAAAGGGCCTCAAAGAACGGGTATTCCCGGGAGCAGTTTGGTGCCGCTTGGGAAGACGTAGACAAAAACGGGTGCAACACGCGCGACGATATTTTACGCCGAGACCTGACGGATGTTCGTTTTAAGGCTGGAACACGCGCCTGCACCGTGATCACCGGAAAACTGGCTGACCCATACACCGGTAAAACTATTGATTTTAAGCGCGGCAAGAAAACCTCCAGCGCCGTACAAATTGACCATGTGGTGGCGCTGTCTGATGCGTGGCAGACCGGGGCGCAGGATATTGATGAGCAAAAACGCCGCGAGCTCGCTAATGACCCCGAGAACCTGGTAGCCTCAGATGGCCCCGCAAATATGCAGAAGTCTGATTCTGACGCCTCAGAATGGCTGCCGGGCAACACAGCGTATCGGTGCACCTATGTTGCGCGGCAGGTGCATGTGAAAGCTAAATACAAGCTATGGGTAACCCCCGATGAGAAAAGGGCAATGGAGAACGTGCTCAACTCATGCAAGAGCACTAACCCCGGCAAGCAAAAAGCCGCAGGTAAGTGATCGGGTGATGCTCCTGCCAACCGACGGGGGCAGAGGTCACATCCCTGATCTGCCCCAGCTTGTGACCCGCACACTGGTGCCTGTGCAATCATAAAGCCCGCTTGGTTCCGCACAAATATGTGGAACCAAGCGGGCGCTGTTGTGTACCCCAGGAGGGAATCGAACCCCCGACCAAGAGATTAGAAGGCTCCTGCTCTATCCTCTGAGCTACTGAGGCGCATGGCAAGTGATACTTAGCCTAGTTCACTCGTACACGGCGATCGTGCCAAGTGATATTTATAGATTACACCTAAATTTTCAGAACACAGCATAAAACACGAAAACGTTAGGAACACTACACCCCAAACGGCGCCTGTCGTGAGCAACCCTACATTTTTTAAGACACGCATCAGCAGTTACAGCACCGAAACGGGAACTATGTGACGCTGCGCCCGGCCACACCGGCATCCTGCTCACTACGGCAAATACCCGGCATGTATTCCTCAAGGAATACGCTGCGGGTTTTTGAGCTGCAGTACCCTACGGAGGGCTACTCCCCCGAATTGTTATTGTGCACGGAGGTATCAGCTTGGCCTTCCTGTTGTTTTCCGGAAGCGTCAGCTTTGTGCGCCTGCTGCGATGCTGAGGGGGCCTTGGCGACACGCTGCTTTTTCTGTTCGGACCGTAATAGTTTGGCCGCTGCGTATTCGGCTTTTGCCCGTTTGAGGTTCATGCGGGTGCGCATGCTCCATCGCGGAATATGAGCCAGAAGCATCTTAGGCATGAGGGTGTTACGGGTGAGGGCGTGGGTGCCGGGATCAAGCAGCAGCAGGTACAGCACGTACCCGAGGCATACCAGCCCAGCAATCAGCTGTGCCATGTGTTTATCAAAGTCGAGCAGGTACGGGGATATTGCCAGCTGATCGCTCACCGATAATGCCATAAAGAACACCGTGGTTGCGAAGTACCACATGAGCTGAAAATTTGTGCGAATACCGGTGGCGGCGATCATTGGCAAGGCCCACAACAGGTACCAGGGCTGGATCATGGGGCTCAGCACCAGCATCACAATAATAGCCAGGCCGGCACGGCGCACAATCTCGCGGTCACGCCCGAAGAAGGCAAAAAGTATCGCCCCTGCCATACCGAGCCCTTTACCGATGTACTCAATAATATGCTTGTAGTGATCGGCGGTCTCGGGAGAAACACCGGGCGCGGTTACGACAGCCCCAATAACGAGCCCCAGCGGGGTAAACCAGATAAACTGCCCGGCGGTGGTTGACAGCGCACTCACCCACCCAAAGCCTAGCCCGGTTACCGCACCCATGAGCCACATCTCGGTAAATAGCACCACCAGCGATAACGCCCAGTACACAAACCGGCGCGGCCAGCTGGCATATTCCCCAGCCCATAACAAACCAACAAAAGGAAGCACCACAAGAGCGAGAGGTTTCACGGCAACCCCTAACGCCAACACGGTCACAGCGGCCATACCGCCCCAAAAAGTTCGGTGCCGTTTAGCAATGTACAGGCTGGCGACCATAAAAAGAGTCATCATTGAGTCGTTGTGTCCACTTGAGACGAACGAAGCAATAAACAGGGGGTTCGCGCCCACCTGCCACAGCGTGCGGGTGCGGCTGTAACCATGTTCGCCGGCAAGGCCCACAGCATAGTACATAATGCCCAAAAAGCTCAGCGCGCTGACTAAACGGAACATAAACAGGGCGGCGTCAATATTACCGTCGGCCACCCAAACAATAAACTGTTCGATCTTAATGAAGACGGGCCCATACGGCGGGGGCGACTGCGCCCACAGGGGGTCGGCTCCGTTTTGGAAGAAGTTGGTGATCTCAGATACGCCGTGCTTATACGGGTCAAGGCCATTGGCGATCACCTGTCCCTGACCGTAGTAGGAGAACATATCACGGCTAAAAAGCGTGAAGGCAAAAAGCTGCGGGGTGCTCCAGCAGGCAATGACGGCGTAGATCCATCGTCTTGATGAGGCGTCGGTCCCAACTTTCTGATAGATGCGCAGCCATTCGCGACACATAATCATGCCGCCTGCCGCCACCAGTACCACGCATGCAATAATCCACGAAGGGTCATAGCGGATGGTCCTAATAATGGAGCTTCGCCAGAAGTCTGAACTATCGGCGAGCCACCCGGACCCATAGGAGCCGAGCATGATCATAATGGACCCGACGGTACCCCAAATGAGGGTGCGCATCCGGTGTTCTTTGCCTTCGCGCCGGTAGTGCTCTAACCGGGTTTCGAGCGTTTGATGCTCGCTTAACTCGGTGCGACGACCCCGCTGCGTGCGCTTAGTGCGCGACATGAATCACCTCCGCGTTCCTGTTGTGGGCATACCTGTTTCCATGATACCCAAATGAGGCATACTTCTTCGGGCGTGCACTCCCCTGTACAGCGCACTGTTCCCACCTGGTATTTAGTGTTCTGCCTCGGGGCATACGCCCTGTTCTGGAGTGCAGGGGGTAGAGTTAAGGGGTGAGTATTTCAAGTGAACGTATTGTGTGGATTGACTGCGAAATGACCGGCCTTGATGTGGCCAATGACGCGCTCATTGAGGTGGGGGTGTTGGTCACAGATTCTGATCTGAATGTTCTGGGGCAAGGGGTTGAGCTGGTTATTAAACCCGGCCCTGAGGCACCAGCGGGCGCTCTGGAAAACATGAATAGTTATGTGCGCACCATGCACGAGTCTTCGGGCCTGTTAGCTGATATTGAGCACGGGGTGAGCATGGATCACGCGCAGGAGGCGGTACTGAAATACGTGAAAAAGTATGTGCCGGTGGCGGGTAAGGCTCAGCTGGGCGGCAACTCAGTAGGTATGGATAAGCGCTTTTTAGAGCGTTATATGCCCGAGCTTATGGCGCACCTGCACTACCGTGTGATTGATGTTTCCACTATTAAGGAGTTGGCCGCACGGTGGTTCCCGGCTGCCCGTTACAGTGCCCCAGCGAAGACCGGTAACCACCGGGCGTTGGGCGATATTGTGGATTCTATTGACGAGTTGAAGTACTATCGCCGCACAATTTTTGTGCAGGATGGCCCGGATGCGACAACAGCGGCCCGTATTGCGAGTGATATTGAGAGGGAAAGGGCTGAACTGAACGCATCAAATTAGCCTCAAAACCTGTGCTGCGTATCACTGAGAATAAATTTGGACAAGAGTTTCAAACTCCTGTAAAGTGGAACTCGCTGCAAACGCGAGGTATCCCTTGCGAGCAAGCATGGTGGTCGTAGCTCAGTTGGCAGAGCGCCTGGTTGTGGTCCAGGAGGTCGCGGGTTCAACCCCCGTCGATCACCCCGAATGAAAGGGTCGTTATGGCAGTAGCCGTAACGGCCCTTCGCTATATCCTATCCCCTCCCGAGCCTACATCTAGCACCCGAGGACCCCATGCGACCCACGATCGAATTCACCGAAGACCACGAGCTTTTCCGTGAGGCGGCACGCGAGTTTATTACTCACGAAGTGGCCGCCCACTACCCGCAGTGGGAGCGTGAGCACATGATGCCGCGTACTGTCTGGACTGCCGCCGGGGAGGCCGGGCTGCTGGGCCTTGCAGTGCCCGAAGAGTACGGCGGGGCGGGTATGCCTGATTACCGCTACCAGCTGGTGCTTACCCAAGAACTTGCGGCCAAAGGGTGCCACGGGTTCGCTCTTGCCGTGCACCTGCAGCAGGACTTGGTACTGCCTTACCTTCTGGCATACGGTACCAAGGAGCAGAAGCAGCAGTGGCTTCCGGCGATGGTCACCGGTGAGCTGGTCACTTCGTGTGCTTTTACGGAGCCGGGTGCCGGATCGGATCTGCGCGCCTGCCGCACCACCGCCGTGCGTGAGGGCGACGAGTTCATTCTTAATGGGCAGAAGACATTTATTGGTTCGGGTATCTCGGCAGATGCGGCGCTTGTGCTGGCCCGTACCGAAACCGGCAGCACCCGCGGCGGGTCAGGTTCGTTCTCGCTGTTTATGGTGGAGAAATCTTCGGGGTACACGGCAGGCAACCAGCTCGATAAGCTGGGGCTGCGTGCCTCCGATACTGCCGAATTATTTTTTGATAATGTTCGGATCCCCGCCCAGAACCTTGTGGGTGAGCTCGGGGAAGGGCTGCGGTATGTGAAGGAGCAGCTGCCGCAGGCTCGCCTGGCAATTGCCGCCGCATCCGCCGTGATTGCCCGAACCACCGTTGAGGCAACCGTTTCTTATGTGAAGGAACGGCAGGTTTTTGGCTCCCGTGTGGCTGATTTTCAGAACACCCGGTTCAAACTGGTGGATGCGCTCATGGCCGCCGAGACCACCGAGCTGTACGTGAGCCGTGCCATTGACGCGTTTAATGCGGGCGCTTTAAGCGCTGCCGAAGCCGCAAAGGTGAAGGTTTTCGCCTCAGAGAACGCCTGCCGTATCACCGATACGTGCCTGCAGCTTTTTGGCGGCTACGCCTATATTAATGAGCATCCCGTGGCGCAGGCTTTTCTTGCCGCACGTCTGCTCCCAATTTTTGGGGGTACGAACGAGGTGCTGCGCGATACTATTGGTTTCGATCTGCTGGATTAACCCGCCCAATCACCACACTACGAAAGGTATCACCGTATGACTGTTCACCCCATCGTTATTCACGGCAACCCTGTACTTCACCGCCCGGCTGCCCCTGTCACCGCGTTCGATGAACAGCTCAAAGAGCTCATCGCCGACATGTACGAGACAATGGACGCCTCCCACGGGGTAGGGCTCGCCGCACCGCAGATTGGTGTGGGTCTGCGTTTATTCACCTACCAGATGGAGAATGAGGATGGGGTGCCGCCGCGCGGGGTGGTCGTGAACCCGGTGTTAACTCTCGGGAAAATCTCTGGGGCAGATCCTGACCCGGATACTGAAGAAGAAGGGTGCCTCTCATTCCCCGGGTACGGGTTCCCGCTCAAACGCGCCGAGTGGGTGACGGTCACCGGGTTCGACGGCGAGGGTAATCCGCTGCGCTTTGAGGCGACCGGCTGGTTTGCCCGGTGCATGCAACATGAGACCGACCATTTGGACGGCAAACTGTACGTGAACCGTCTGAATAAGAAGTGGACCTCCCGCATGAAAAAAGTGGTGAAAAAGGAGGGGTGGACCGTGGAGGGCAATAGCTGGATGCCGGGCGTGGACCCCGATCCTTTCGGTCACTAGGGTGTGGTGCTGTCACGGGGTTTAGAGGTGAGGCAGGATGCCCTATGAGCCGGGTTCTGTCATAGGCGCCTGGTTCTACCGGGTGCCCGGGGCAATCATCTATCTAGGACTCGCGTTGCCGTGAGCCTCAAGCAGTCTACCCGAACACGCACCCCCGCGCGCAGCTGGCGCAGTGGTTCGGGCGCACTACCCTATCATGGCGTGTTCTGTTTGACCTTGCTCCGGATGGGGTTTACCAAGCTGGGCACGTCACCGCACCCGCTGGTGGTCTCTTACACCACCGTTTCACCCTTACCGCCCCAAGCTGGGACGGCGGTCTGTTTTCTGTGGCACTGGCCTGCGGGTTACCCCGAGTGGACGTTATCCACCATCCTGTGCTGTGGAGCCCGGACTTTCCTCGAAGCGCACACCGGCTAACGGTGCGTGCCGCGCGATTGCCTGGGCATCCTGCCTCATAGAGTATTCTACCGAAACCGGCGGCGGCACGGTTTACACTGGGTATTATGCTGATTCTTCTGCCACCGTCTGAAGGTAAAACCGCCGCTGAGGCCACGAACGCTCCCGTGCAGTTTGCGGATCTGTCGTTTCCCGAACTCACGGGCGAGCGGGAGACCGTACTGGAGCAGCTGGCTGCTGTTTCGGCGCAGGAAACGGCGTTGGAGCAGCTGAAGGTGGGGGCGTCCTTAGAGGCTGAGGTGCGGCGCAATACGCGTCTGCTTCATGAACCTGCGCACGCGGCAATTCAAACATACACGGGTGTGCTGTTTGAGGCGCTGGACTACGGCAGTTTCTCCCCCGCCGAGCGGCAGTTAGCGCAGCGTACTATTCTGATTTCGTCTGCGCTATGGGGCGTGGTGCGCCCTGAGGATGCGATTCCTGCGTACCGCCTTTCCATGGGTGTGAAGCTGGGTGAGTTGGGGCAGCTGGCTAATTTTTGGCGTGGTGCGCTTAGCTCGGCTTTGGCGCCTGTGGTGGCAGGTGAGCTGGTGCTGGACTGCCGTTCGGCAGCTTACGCGAAGTCGTGGGTGACCCCTGGCGCGCAGACTTTAGCGGTGCGCGTTGAGAGGGTGAGCGCCGATGGCACCCGTAAGGTGGTGTCGCATATGGCGAAGCATTACCGGGGTGAGCTGGCCCGGTACCTGGTGCGCAGTGGTCTGGCCGAGCGTGATTTTACGGCCGATGCCGACGGGGCCGCTGCGCTGGTGGAGGCTTTGGGGGCAAATTGGGATGTTGAGTGGGTGGCCGGAACCGAGCGGAAGGCTGGCACGCTCACCGTACTGATACGGCAGTGACGCTGCGCTGTTTCTCGACAGTGCTTCGCTTTTGGCGTGTGCGCTCATGGCCTCAAGTGTTTATTCATAATTACTCCCCCTCAAGGCAGTATATGCAGACAGTGTGTCGTTAAATACTTTTTTGGCGCAGTCCCACCCAACAAGCCCCGCTCACACCTCTTATTACCTGCTCCCCTTGTATAGCAGTATAAAAACAATAAAATGCGGTTCGATAAGGCACTTTACCCCAAAATACTCCTCTAAAAAATTCACTCACTATACCTGTAGAGCCCACCGTAATACTCATAACTATTACATGCTTCCCTTCATGAATAGGGTTGCTTTTTGGTAAGCTAAGCACGTCCTAACACACTACTAACATCGGACGGACCCCATGTCTACTTTTTCTTCTAGCAAAGGTGTAAAGAAGAGCGTATGCGCGGTGGCGCTAGTTGGCTCACTCACGTTTACTTCAGCCCCTGCATTCTCTGCGCCCTCCCCCAATACGCAGGCCGCCGCATTACCCGCCGCCGGGCAGGCACCCGCGCAAAATGACACCCCAGCCGCCGTTTCTGGCACCATTAACTGGGGGATCAAAGCATCATTCCGCAGTTATATTGGTGAACCTTATGCGGTGGGTGAAGGCGCATCGTACAACACCAAAGACCTTTTCTCGTTCCCAGCACATCATGCCGTCGTTTCCAATGATGGTAATCAGGTATCGCTGCAGGGCTCCGGTAAAGTCCACTACATTTCGCACTGTACCGACCGCAATAACCCCGAAACTGGGTGCGCCCTGAACCTTACCCTCTCGAACCCGCGCATTGAGTTTGATGCGGTTAAAGGCAGCGGCACCCTGTACATGACGGTGCGCACCAAAAACTACGCCTCCGGGCAGTGGGAAGGCCCGCATGAGATCCCGGTGGCCGCTCTCTCACTGTTGACGGCACAGCAGCAGGAAAATAACGGCGTGGTCACCTGGACAAATGTGGCAGCTAACCTCACCCCCGAAGGAAACCATGCTTTCTCGAATTTCTATAGTGACGGTGAGGGCCTTGACGCACTCACTTTCTCCTATGCAGGTAAAAGCGCCCAGGGGTTTACAGGAAGCGGCTACCGCCTGGGACAAAGCTGGGATTCTGGGGCCGATATTGCCGACCCGCAGAACACTGTGCGGGTAGGTTCGTACCTGTTCCACGCTTCGGGTGCCCGCTTCGGTTCTGATGAGCAGGCCCGCTACTCGGTACTGAAGGCCGATACTCTGCGTGAGGTCAGCTCAGGTACCCTGCCGATGGGTAAAAGTGCCCGATTCGCCGCAAACCCGGATAGCGGTGAGATTATCTTCGCTCATGAGAGCGCAGGGACGGTAGAACGGTATGCCGTGAATGAGCAGGGTGAGCTTGTATCTCGCGGTGCCGTTGCGGGTCTGAGCCTCGCCAAGGGTGAGAATGTGATGGCGCTGGGCTATAACGGGGCATCCAAAACGTGGGGTGTTCTTGCGGTCACCGGCTCCGCCCAGGCTCGTTTTATAAGTGTCGATTCCAACGGTGCGGTCACTGTCCAGAAAGCAGACTCGCCCAAGGACTACGATACCGCCATATCCGCAGTGAACGATGTGAGCGAGTACTACGGGGATACTTTCACCGGCGACACCCGCACCCTAGCTGCTTTACCGGATGGTTCGTTCGTGTACGCCCCCAATAAGGTGATACGCGATGCGGCGGACAAGCAGGTTCAGGGCGGACAGCTGGTGCACCTGAGCACCAAGGGCTTCTCGGTGGCGGCAGGTTCAACGGACGATGCCACCGCTAAGGCGTATATGAACGGGCTAATGACTACCCCTGACGGGTACGTGTACCGGTGGAATAACTATGCTCCTGCGGTGAGTGCCGTTCAGGTGCTCGCATATGATGGTTCGTCGTTCAGAACAGTGCGTGCTACCGCGAAGGCCCCGCAGGGTATAGGTGAGCTTGCCTCACTCCTGCCGGCAGGCGATAAAATTGTGGCCGTTGATGCGGCAAATGGCCGCCTCGTGTGGCTGTCTAAAGATCTGTCCGTTGAAAAAGAACTTCCGCTCACGGGCCTGAAGAAGACCGATAAGACCGGTTCCGCCAATGCCCTGGAGCTGCCAAACGGGGATATTATTTACCCCACGATGCTTGAGAAAAATGACGGGTTATCCACAAACCTGTGGCTTAACCGCCTGGTGAAGAGCACCCCCAATCAGCCCCGATCTGAGGAGCCTCAGAAACCGCAGGAGCCTCAGCCTCAACCGCAGCGTTTTAGTGATGTACCTGCGACCGACCAGTTCTACTCCGAAGTGCAGTGGTTGGGTTCTCAGAACATCACTACCGGTTACCCGGATGGTACGTTCCGTCCTGGTCAGAATGTTGAGCGTGCTGCGATGGCTGCGTATTTCTACCGTATGGCTGGTTCTCCCGAGGTTACTTTGCCGAAGGAGTCTCCGTTTAAGGATGTGGATCCGTCGTTCCCGTTCTATAAGGAGATTGTGTGGATGCATCAGAGGGGTATTACTACTGGTTATTGGGATGGTACGTTCCGTCCGCATGATCCGGTGAATCGTGATGCGATGGCGGCGTTTTTCTACCGTTATGCTGGTGCTCCGGCGTATACGGCTCCGGTGAACTCACCGTTTAACGATGTGCGCCCCGGCACGATGTTCTACCGGGAGATTACCTGGCTGGCAGCGAAGGGTGTTACGAAGGGGTGGAGTGATGGCACTTACCGCCCAGGTGAGCCTATTCACCGTGATGCAATGGCCGCGTTTATTTACCGATACAGGCATCAGGGGTAATACCGCCGACAGGCTGTAGCGTCCAATGAGTGATAACCGAGGTGGCCCCGTGCCATTACTGCCCGCAGCGGCGTAAAGATGGGGCTGCCTCACGGGGTGGCTGGTGTGTAAATACCGGGTGTGTCAACAACCTGACTTTTACACCCACGCCACCCCGCAGCGGGTAACTATTACATGCAGAAAACATAAATATTAAATTGAATCTGCAATATCCAGGAATATATTCCTAACTTCACTAGAGTAATAGTTGAATTTTATTTCAAGCGCACTATAAGTGATGTGCATAATATTCATAAATATTAGCTGTTTTTGTCTTTTAACATCCCCGCATTTTGGTACCTTAAATATGTTCTAGCAACAATGTACCGTTAAGCATTGGATACACACATGTCTACCTTTTACTCCCGCAAGGGGTTGAAGAAGGGTATCTGCGCAATCGCTCTTGTAAGCTCTGTCGCTATGCCTCTCACACCCGTCCTTGCAACCCCCGTTCAGCCAGCTGCCCGGTTAGCACCCACTGATCAAAACACTAAGACCGCCGCAGATTACAATCTTTTTAATAAGAACGTTATTACTAAGACCATTGATAGCTCACCTGCACAGAGTGCGCGAGTTGGTAAATATATTATTCACCTCGCTGCCGCCTCTGCTTTGGGCAAAGAGGCTTCAACCTACACCATTATTAACCCCGAAACCATGCAGACGGTATCAACCGGGCAGCTGCAGGCTGGGGGCGGCGCGCATTTTGCTGCTAATTCCGAGACGGGTGAAATCCTAATCGCTGCCACAGACACCAACCAGCTGGAACGGTACACCGTTACTGAGGACGGGCAGCTAAGCCCCGCCCAACCGGTTGCCGGCTTCAACTTTGACCCCGCAGAGGAAACCCTGGCAACGGGGTACAACAAGTTCACCCACTCCTGGGGTGTGCTTACCTCTAAAAACTACATTACGGTTGATTCCTCAGGACAGGTCAGCAGCATGCCGCTGCCCGACCCGAAAACCCTAGATCCGGCTTTGGCCAATGCGCCCGATACCGATACCTCGGAGTATTACGGCACCCAATACACGCATACGGCGAACGTGCTTGCCCCGCTGCCCGACGGGTCATTTGTGTATGACTCGGGAACGACTATCTCAAATGAGCAGGGGGAGGTACAGCGCGGTTATCTGCTCCATTTCAGCAAAGATGCGGTGAAGGTTTTTGACGATGGCACAGCTATTGCTGAGCGCGTCTCATACGGCCGCGTAACCACCACCGACGACGGTCGCGTATACCGTTGGAGCTACCTGCATAATTCCTCATACCAGGTTCTCTCATACACCGACGGGCAGTTTACTGTGCTCAATGGCAAAACCTCGATTCACGCGAAGGGCCTGGAGAGCATTGGTGAGCTATTTACGGTGGGCGATAAGCTTGGCGTTCTGGATTCCGTGAATAACCGCATCGTTATCCTCGATAAGGATATGAACGTTGAGCGAAGCATCAGTCTGACCGGTGTGAGCGTTAAAAACACAAACCGCGGCTCACTCAATGCTGTGGCACTGCCCAATGGGGATATTGTTTTCCCGAGCACTGCTGAGGATCCGCAAGAGTTCACCACCGTGGTACAGATGAACCGCCTGGTGAGCGCTCAGCCGGAACAGCAGCCCGCCCCCGAACCTGAAAAACAGGCGAACCCTCAGATCACTTTAAGCACCGATAAGATTAAATCGGATGAGGGCGCCTCGGTGACCGTTTCGGGTACCGGCTTCTACGGTGAGCAGGCGCAGCACGGTGTGTACGTATACCTGGTGCGTAAGGATGCATTCCCCGCTCACAGTGCTGATGAGCGTGACCCCGCTGTGGCTGCAGTCGCCTTCGTGAAGGGTGCAGATATTCAGGATGGTGCGTTTACCGCTGTTCTTAATGTCCCCGGGAACACACTCGACCCCGCCGCAGAGTACGTGGTAGCAACCGGTGCGACGGGTGCGGCACAGGATGATGGTGCCGCCCTGAAAGCGGGGCTTTTACAGGCATCAGCCCCCGTGAAGGTAACCGAGCCGCAAAAGCAGGCAGACCCGAAGATCACTCTCTCTGCCACCGAGCTTAAGGTGGACGCAGAATCGAATGAGGTGCTGGTGAACGGCACCGGGTTCCACGGCCAAGGCGCGGCTAAGGGCGTGAGCGTTGGCGTGTACGAGGCTGATGAGCAGGGCCAGCCTACCGGTAATCCGGTTGGTAATGAGGCCCTGGTGCATGCGAACGATCTGCACGATGGAGGCTTTGCCGCCTCTGTCACCGTGCCCGGCTCGCTGTTGGATGCGTCGAAAAAGTATGTGGTGGCCGCAAAAGCTGAGAATGAGGGTGTGAAACTGGTGGCGCTTTCCCCGGTGACTGTCAAGCCCGCGCAGCCGGTGGCTGATCCAAAGCTGAGCATTGACAAGAGTGAGCTTGACCCCACTCAGGATAATGCTGTGACCGTTTCGGGTTCCGGCTATGTGGGTGCTGCCGCCCAGAACGGCGTGTATGTTGCCGTGGTGGAGGCTGAGAAATGGCAGGAAGGCAACACCCCGGATACGCATTCTGTTGCTGCGATGACTCGTATTGCAGCTGAGGATGTGCACGATGGGCAGTTCCGTGCGACCCTCAACATTGCCGCAGGTGCATTGGATGCTTCGAAGAAGTACCTGATTGTTTCTTTCGCGTCGCCGGAGCTCAACAAGAGCGACCGTTCATTGGACACTACAGCCGAGATTACGCTCAAGGTGCCCGAGTCGCCTAAACCAAGTCCAACGCCTGAGCCCAGCCCAACCCCTACTCCGGAGCAGCCTAAGCCGAGCCCAAGCCCGACGCCGGCTCCTACCCCGGAACCCTCTCCCAAGGCCCCTGAGCCTTCGCCGAGTCCAACACCCTCACCGGAAAAGCCGACTCCGCAGCCTACTCCTACTCCGGAGCAGCCTAAGCCGAGCCCAAGCCCAACGCCGGCTCCTACCCCGGAACCCTCTCCCAAGGCCCCCGAGCCTTCACCGAGTCCAACGCCTACGCCGGAGCAACCCAAGCCAAGCCCGACACCTACGCCGGAAAAGCCCAAACCGGACCCGACACCCACCCCGGAGCAACCCAAGCCGAGTCCAACGCCCTCACCGGAAAAGCCGACTCCGCAGCCAACTCCCACTCCGGAACAGCCTAAGCCGAGTCCAAAACCTACGCCGGAAAAGCCCAAACCGGACCCGACACCCACCCCGGAGCAACCCAAGCCGAGTCCAACGCCTACGCCCGAAAAGCCTAAACCGGACCCGACACCTACCCCGGAACAGCCTAAGCCAAGCCCTAAGCCCACACCGGAAAAGCCAAAACCGCAGCCTCCGGCGCCTGAGCCGCCCAAACCAGCTCAGCGGTTTAAGGATGTGCACCCCACGGATCAGTTCTACACTGAGATTGAGTGGCTTGCTTCCACGGGGATCACCACCGGCTGGCCTGATAATACCTATCGCCCGCAGAATAATATTGAGCGCGGTGCAATGGCGGCGTTCTTCTACCGTATGGCGGGCAGCCCCCGTGTGATGATGCCGTACCGGTCTCCGTTTAAGGATGTGGATGCCTCGTACCCGTTCTATAAGGAAATCGTGTGGATGTACCAGCAGGGTATTACTACCGGTTACCCGGACGGTACGTTCCGCCCGAATGATTCGGTCAGCCGTGAGGCCATGGCGGCGTTCTTCTACCGTCAGGCGAGGGACTACCGGTTCTACGCTCCGCGGCACACGTCATTTGTTGATGTGAACGGGGATAACCTGTTCTACACCGAGATCAGCTGGCTGGCCGATCGCGGTATTAGCCGCGGCTGGGACGACCGTACTTACCGCCCGGGCCAGGCCATTACCCGTGACGCAATGGCGGCCTTCCTGTACCGTTACCACCGTATTTACGGTAAGAAGTAATCAACGGTTCAGGCTTTTGAGTCTCCCCCGTGACGCACAGTCATCATCTCCTCTGATTGTGCGGCGCGGGGGTTCTTTTCTGCGCTGTATTAATGCATCGTGATTGTGCGCCGTGTTTTCTGGGGCGTCTGCGGATTCAACATTTTCTCCTCTGTGTCCCACTCCCCTGTTTGCACACCAATAATGTGGCCCATGGGGCATGTGTAGGGGGTCATAGGTCTTTGACTGTGCTGCACGATACTAAGACCACCCCAGATACTTTACGCATGAAACATATATATACAGAGAATTAAAGCATATAAACATACATATCTATTTTTAATGACACTAAAGTGCGAATAAGCCATTTAATGAATATTAATCTATGAATAGTTTTTCTACACCTTTACTTTACAGTTAATGCTTTTCGGGGTAATTTTGCGGTTTTCCTCGACTCCCACTAGGCGTTTTGCTACCGTGAAGGTATCGATAAATTACTTTACGAGTGGAGTAATCTGATGGGTAATTCATTCTCACCGCACAACCTGCCCAAGCGCGCATGCGCTCTGACTCTTGCCGGGGCTCTTGCTCTGCCGCTCGGTGCCGCCCTAGCACCGGCAGCATTAGCAGCCGAAACTCCGGCCGCCGCACAAGTCACTGGGCAGCCCGCAGCCAGCGGCCCCAAGCTGACCGTCGATACCCCAAACCTTGACCTGATTGAGGGCGGAACCATTACGGTGCGCGGCACCGGGTTCACCGAGCAGCACCGTGAACAGGACGGTTCGCTCGCCATTGCATTCGGCCCGCGGTCCATGTTTGTTGAAGGGTCGCGGCAGAAGATGCAGCGCGTTCCGAACCTTTACACTACTGTAATTCCGAAAGACAAGATTAACGCTGACGGTTCCTTCGAAATTCAGCTCAACGTCCCCGGCAATGCTATAGACCCGGCGAAAGGCCCGTACAGCATTGGCACCTTTAAGCTGGATGTGGACTCCGAGTATTTTTACGGCACCATGACGGGTGTGAGCGTTCCGCTCAATACCGTCACGGGTGAGGTGCAGCGCCTGTCCATTCGCAATAACCAGCTGAATCCTGTGGATAAACAGGCCAGCCTGACAGTTGAGGGGCTGAACTTCTCAAATATTCCCGCAGGTTCAACCTCGTACGCGCAGATCGTTGAGGTGGACGCGAACGGGAAGCCTCAGGGTGAGCCTCTCGCTTCCAAAGACATTACCTTTGCCGCGCAGGACGGTAAAAACACCAGCAGTTTTACGTCCACCCTGGAGTACTCGGGGTTCAAGGTTGATGCTTCGAAGCGTTACGCCTACATTGTGTACAACCGGCATAACGGCCAGGTGAATGAGATTGCGCGGGCAAATCTGCCGGTGAAGGATGCCCAGCCAAGGGTCAAGTACAACGGCGAGACGATCAATACCACCAAGTCATACAACCGAGTATCGGTGTGGGCCACAAATTTCCGGTTAGATGAGGGCGATTCCTTCGAGCTGGTGCTTCGTGAAAAGGGTACCGGCACCGTGGTGAAGCGGGTGGAGCAGGATTTGCAGACTGCAATGTTCGGTGATGGTTCAGGCGCTATTGTGGCAATGGGAGTCAACGGGTCGCAGGTAAGTGCATCTAAGCAGTACGAAGTTACCGTGTCGGTGAAGTCGCAGGATCCGTCCCGCGCGATTAGCCGCACCATTGATGTTCCTGCGGTTACCTCACAGCAGGAGGTTCGGAAGCAGAAGTCCCGGTTTGTTGATATGGAGTCCTCGCAACGCTACTACCAGAGCGCCACGTGGGCGGTGGATCAGAATGTGCTGGAAGCCCGTGATGGCCGTTTCTCCCCGTCAGAGCGTGTAACGCGCGGACAGCTGGTGGAGGCGCTGTACCGTATGGCTGGCTCCCCTGATATACAGCTCCCAGCCCAGTCACCCTACCGCGATATTTCCACCAGCAACCCGCGGTATAAGGCGATTGTGTGGGCTCGTCAGCAGAATATTGGTAATGATTATGGGGACGGCTCATTCCACGCGGATGATAGCGTGAACCGGCAGACCCTTGTCTCGTTCATGTATCGCGCCGCCGGTAAGCCGAACGTGACCCTCCCGAAGTATTCACCGTTCACCGATGTGCGCGCTGGCAGCAACATTTACTACCGCGACATGGTGTGGGCGCAGCAGAAGGGCGTGGTGCTTGATGCACAGTCTAAGGAGTTCAACCCGCGCGCTCAGGTGAGCCGTGCTGAGGCCGCTCAGTTCCTGTACCAGTACGCGAATGCTACGAGGACGCGATAGCACCGACTGTTCTCTGCCTGCAGAGGTAGTCAGCTAAAGGTGGAAGGCCCCGGGACCCGTGGTGGGTTTCCCGGGGCCTTCCCGTTTCTAGACGCCGCACATTTTATACCCCGCAAACCGCCGCAATGTGGGTTTGTGTGGGCTGAGGTGTTTGGGCTTTACGGCGAATTACCGGGTGGATGCTGAGCCCGCCGCGCTGCCGGTGGGTACGGTGAAGTCCCACGGGTCGGTGTTCAGTGATGAGACGGTGAAGGTAATGCTGTGGCCACGTTCGGCCAGTAGCGCCTGCAGCCTCTCACCGGCGCGCTGCAGCCAGAGCGATTCGCTGGCCGCGTGGGAGCAGTCAATCAGCGCGCACCCGGTGCCGCGCACGAGTTCTTGTTCACGGAATTCGCTGGCGGGGTGGTGCCGCAAGTCGGCGGTAATGTACACATCTGCCCCAACGGAACGTACCGCCTCGAACAGGGAATCGCCCGCCCCGCCGCACAGTGCCACACGGCTAACGCGCTGCTCTGGGCGCCCGGCGATACGCAGCCCACCAGCGGTTGCCGGTAGCGCATCCGCTAAGCGTTCGGAGAGGGCACGCAGGGTGAGCGGTTCAGACAGTGTGCCCACGCGCCCGGTTCCGACGAGGTGTTCCTCTCCCCCAAGTTCTTGGGTTTGAGATTCGGCCAGTGCGGTGCGGTCGGTGAGGTGCAGGGCGTCGCAGAGTGCCTCGTTCACGCCCGCAATGGCGGCATCGGCGTTAGTGTGCGCCCCGAGCAGGCCGCATTGTCCTTCGATGAGGGTGTGCAGCACGTGCCCTTTATAGTCTGTGTCGGGGATGAACTGCGCCCCGCGCAGCAGCAGCGGGTGGTGGGTGATGAGCAGCCCCGCGCCGTGTTCTACGGCTTCGTCAGCTGTGGCGGCGAGGGCATCAACGGCGAAGTGCACGTGCCTCACGGGGGCGGCGGTGCGCCCGCAGACCAGCCCGGATGCGTCCCACCCGGCGGCCAGCTGCGGCGGGTAGAGGTCGTGGAAGGCGGCAACAACCTGCGCTAGGTTTGGTGTGGTGGTTTCAGTCATGTCTCTATTGTGGCATGAGCACCCGGCGGGGAATATTCGGAAGGTGCGGGGCGTTTAACGGGGTGTCAGGTGAGACAGTGGTTTTCGTGAAGGAGCGGGACGATGCGTAGTTTTGTGGTTGGCGGCGGCTGTTTTTGGTGTATTGATGCGGTGTTCCGCCAGTTTAAGGGTGTGAGCGCGAGCGTGTGCGGCTACGCTGGCGGCACCGTGCCGAACCCGGATTACCGGTCGGTGTGCTCGGGGGCGACGGGGCATCACGAGGTGGTGCGCGTTGATTTTGATGAGAACGTGATCGGTGAGGACGCGGTGCTGGATATTTTCTTCGCCTCTCACGACCCCACAAGCTGGGATCGCCAGGGGGCAGATACCGGGTCGCAGTACCGTTCGGTGCTGCTGTATGCCGACGAGCAGCAGCGGAAGGTTTTTGAGGCGGCGAAGGTGCGGGCGCAGGCTCTTTTCGATGCTCAGGTGGTGACGGAAATAAAGCCTCTTGAGACGTTCTGGGAGGCGGAAGACTACCACCAGGACTACTACGCGCTGAACCCGTACCAGGGGTACTGCTCTGTGGTGATCAGCCCGAAGGTTGCGGCGGCCCGCCGTAAGTACGCGCATCTTCTGAAGTAGCTTTGGCACTGTGGCAATAGAAAATCCCCGGCTTTTGAGAGCCGGGGATTCTTTAGTCTTAGCGTGACCCCAACCGGATTTGAACCGGTGTTGCCGCCGTGAGAGGGCGGAGTACTAGGCCGCTATACGATGGGGCCGTGAGAATTTCTTCTCGTTGTGTGCCGTGGGTGTTTCGGCAACAGATATAACTATACAGTTCGGGTACCCCACCACCAAATCAGCTATCAGTGTTTTACGACACGTCCACAGGGTGGTGTTTGGGGTGGCTCTCGCCGGGGTTTCCTGCCCGTTCAGGCACCGTACTGCGGCGGTTTTACGCATCACCCACCAGGGAAGGGCACCCCTGTTTTACGGGGTGCCCCTGCGGTTTTTCACGCAGCCTGCCGGTTAGCACACCAGGTGGCGGCTAGGATTTACTGCGGCGGCGTACAACCAGCACCACCGCACCGGTCACGATAGCCAAAGCGCCCATACCCGCCAGCATGATCACGCCGTTCGCGCCGGTATTCGCCAGGCTGCGGGATGTGGAGCCGCGGGTCCCCTGGGGTGCGGAGTCACCGCCGGGGTGGTTACCGTTAGCAACGGTCACGGATACGCTTTCCTGAGTGGCCTCGGGCTTCGCCTCACCGGTGGTGCCTCCCGTTGCTGAGGGTTGCGCAGATGCCGACTCGGTGGGGGCGGGGGTGGGTGAAGGCGCGGTCACAGCCGCAGCTTCGGTGGGCTGTGCCGGGGTGCTCCCGCCGCCCTGGTTCTGCTCAGTTTTCGGGCCGGACACGCTAGAGCTGGTCTGCCCGTCCTTGGTGATTTCAAACATTGCGGAGTAGTCCAGGCTGCGGTCAGTCACCGACAAGTCGTGCGCAGCAATGGTGCCGACCGTGTACTTCTTACCGTATTCTAGGGTGTTCGCGAGGATGGGCAGGTCAATCTCAAACGAGCCGTCCTTCAGCTGCTCGGGGCGCACCCACACGGCGTTCTTTGACAGGTTCATGGCCTGCTCACGGTCAATGCTCTGCCCGGGTTTCCAGGTCCCCTCAGGGACGAGGAACACGTACACGCCCTTCGCAGCGCCCTCCCCCACGTAGCCGCTGCCTTTAATGTGGAGCTTATAGTCTGCGGTGATGTCGATCTTCCCGTCGGGGAACTCAATCACCGGGCTGGCGTAGCTTACGGTGCGGGTGGCCTCGGTGGGGTACCCCTGAAATTCGCGCTGCTGCGGGGTGATCTGAACGGCCGCCTCATCCCCTGCTTTCACCTCAGCCTTGAACTTCATAATGGAGTTCGGGTGAATCTCTGACTCGGCGGCGGGGATCTCGCTGCCGTCCTTGTCTTTCTTCGCCTTCGAGGTGGTCTTATCTGAGGTTTTCACCTCACCGGTGGCACCGTTCAGCACGTACGGCACACGGGCTGTGCCGGGCAGATCCTGCTTGTCTACAGCCACGATCGAGCCGTTATTGAGCATGGTCAAATCATTAGCTTTCGCACCGTTCATGGCGACCTCACCAATGACTTTGCTGGTGGCACCGTCAATCACACCAACTTTGCCGGTGCCGAAATCACTCACATACACCAGGTCGCGCTCTTCATCGTGCTCCATGGCCAGGGCCTGGGTGCCGAAAGCAATCGTTTTCTTGTACTCGCCGGTGGTGAAGTCATACACGGTCACCCCCGAATTAACACCGTTCACGCCCTGGGAAGAAACATAGATTTCGTTCAAAGACTTATCGATGGCAACATCAGAAGGGCGAACCTCAGTGCCCTCAGTATCTGCGTGAACATCAATGGTGCGCACAGTTTTGAGGGTGTTCGTGTCTACCACGAACAGTTTGCCGCTGGTGCGCTCCGGCACATACAGCAGGTGATCCTGAGAATCGATGTGCATGTTCATGCCCACATACCGCACCCCGCCGTCAGGGGCCCCCGCAAGCTGCAGCTTCTGAACCTGCTTAGTTTTCAAGTCAATAGCCGAGACATAGAACCGGCCCGACACGAACGCCTTCCCTGAGGCGTGGTCAACGCGCACCTCACGCGGGTGCTCAATCCAGTTCGCGTCGTTCTTATCAAGCCCGTGGTTAGTCCACACAAGCTTCATCGTGGCCTGGTCGTACACCGAAATGGAGTTATCGCGGGTGTTCGTAACCCACACGGTTCCCTCAACATCATCAACTTCCACCCCGTAGGCGGCCGCAAAATTGTAGCCTCTCTCGCCCTTAATGATGGGCAGTTCGGCCACGGCCTCAACCTTCAACGAGTCAGCATCAAGGCGGGCGAGAGTAGAGACATGCATGTCCCCGTCAGCGGTTCCCGCCACCCACAGCTTATGGTTCTTCTTAGAATACGAGACCTGGAACTGGCCCGGTAGGCCCTGCGTGATCTTAGCTTTAGTTGCCGCCGCATCTAAGGTGCGAGACGTGGCAGCAGGTGCGTTCTGCGATTCTGGTGCGCTAGGGGCAGCGAACGATGCGGGAACAGCAACCCCAGAAACACTCAGGGCCAAGGCCCCAGCCACGAAAGACTTTGTAACCTTGCCGGAAGCGAGAGTCAGGTTCATTGGTTTCCTTTCGAAACAAAAAACGCGCCGCGCACCACCGGGAAGACCACTCTTAACCGGAAGAAACAGGGCACGCATCCAAAAGCATCCTCAATAATGCTCTACCCATAATTTTTAGCGAACTCCCAGGGTTTTACAAACCGAATACCGAAAATACACAAAAAATTACTTTTATCCCCGCAACCCATGAAAAAACAGTAGACGCGAAGCTGACGGTTAGAAAACACAGCAAAAGAAAATTAAATAAAAGAAAGCGGCCAACCCACCCAAAAAAATTTCGGGCAGGCAAGCCGTTTTCTAGCAGACCCTACGGGTGCAGGGAACGATCAGGAGCCTTCTCTATTAACTGTAGAGTATAGACCCCCCTCCCCGCAGGTGCACAGCACATGCTGAGGGCGGAATCTGCAAAATATTTTAATAAAACCAGTGAGGTAAGGAATAGAAAAATACGAGGAGCTACATCATACCCAGCCAGCAGTCGCTCGGACTGTCTATATGTGGGGAACGCAAAAACCGCAGGGTACATACCCTAGTAAACGTCGGTTCATCTCCACATATTGTGGGAAAAACGATTATTTCCGTGCGGTTGCGACTGTTCTGCGGAGCCCATCCCCACGTGTGTGGGGACCACTCGCCGCCCTCCGCACGGTCTTGAAATCGCCGGGCTCATCCCCACGTATGCGGGGAACACCTCTGTACGGTCGGAATGGTCCGTGGGGATTATTCCTCATCCCCACGTATGCGGGGAACACCTAATAGCAACCTTCGCAGTGTTCGCATGCCAGGGCTCATCCCCACGTATGCGGGGAACACTTTCCCCGCCGCGCTGCAGGTTCCCCACCAAAGGGTTCATCCCCACGTATGCGGGGAACACACCTACAGGCCCCTGCGGATTGCGATGCTCTGGGGCTCATCCCCACGTATGCGGGGAACACATGGTGAACAACATCGTTGGCTCCAAAGGCTCGGGCTCATCCCCACGTATGCGGGGAACACTGCTCAGTGCCGCCGGTAATCCAGTCGGTGAGGGGCTCATCCCCACGTATGCGGGGAACACATGGTAAGCCTGTGCCACTGAGTGGCAGAGTGGGGCTCATCCCCACGTATGCGGGGAACACGATACGGCGCCTGCGATTTTCACCATCGCGTCGGGCTCATCCCCACGTATGCGGGGAACACATCATGCCTGTGACATTCTTGCCCTGCTGGCCGGGCTCATCCCCACGTATGCGGGGAACACTTCTGCTGGGAACTACATAAGCGCGGCATCGCGGGCTCATCCCCACGTATGCGGGGAACACGGCCGCACTATAACCTTGGGCGGTTATTTCGAGGGCTCATCCCCACGTATGCGGGGAACACTCATCGGTGAGTTCCCAGTCGGCGATAAGTTTGGGCTCATCCCCACGTATGCGGGGAAC
>ERZ773267.44-NODE-44-length-96303-cov-9.774665_pt1 | contig 96303 bp, 91 predicted proteins | sample MGYA00511959_ERZ773267 | MGnify/ENA primary metagenome ERZ773267 (study PRJEB29015, sample SAMEA2738165) | human oral metagenome | biome: human oral; feature: human-associated habitat; material: saliva | place: China | collected 2240 ...
GATATTGGTATGGAAGAAGTTTCTGAGACAGATGTTATAGAATGGTCTGGAGAAGCTTTAGAATTTATGAGTGTAGTAAGTATCTATGAAGAAGCTATTGCTCAAGTAGAAATTAATAATCATCAAGGAGATTTACCTTACTGTTTACAAATAATTAAACAAGTGGCTCGTGATAATTATTATGAAAAAAAAGATGCCTGTAAAGAAGAACCAAAGAAAGATAAAAAAATAGAACCACAACCTAATGTAGGTTGTACAGAGTGTGGAGAAAGAATTATTAAAGAAGTACAGCCTGACAGCTACTTTAATGCAAACCCTTTTATGTTTCTAACCACTAATTATTATAAAGAGCATTATACACCTGTCAGGCTTTCTAACCACACTTTTTTTAATTCTCTGGTATGTGTAGAAGATGTAGATATTTACAAGTCTTGTGTTGATGAATACACTATTGTAGAAGATAAAATCAGAACTTCTTTTGAGGAAGGGTTGATTATAATATCTTATTATAGACAAAAAATAGACTCTGATACAGGTTATCCTATGATACCTGATACCATAAGTCTTGTGAGTGCTATTACATACTACATTACTTGGAAATACTTTCAGAGACTTTGGTATATGGGTAGAGAAGGCATGAGTGATAAAATGCAACAAGCTGAAGAAAGATGGCTTAAATATTGTAAACAAGCTACTTCAGAATTTAAGATGTTATCAGGAATTGATGAACATCAGAACTTTATGGAGAGTAGGTTTAATAGCCTTATACCTAATAGGAGACAATATTATGGTTACTTTGGTAACTTAGGTAGATTACAAAGATTTAATTTTAGAAACAATGGATTTAATTAATAATAGTATAGAACAACCTTCAAAAGGTTTATACACTGATGTAGACCCTGTAAACCAACCACCTGGTACTTACAGATATGCTCTTAATGCTGTAAATGAAAGTAATGAGGGTGATATGAGTACTATTTCTAATGAAGGTAGCAATAACAAATATGCTTTTTTGAAAGATAATTACGTACTTATAGGTTCTGTTTATATAGGTGATGGTGAAACTTGTATATTTTCTGTAAGAAAAGACAATAATGCTTCTGAAATAGGTATACTATCTGAAAAATCCTCTTTTAAAAATGAATCCAACAACTATAAAGTTTGGTGTAATGACAGTAATTCTCTATCTTCTGAAAAACTAAACTTTAAAGTAGAAAAACAAATACAAGCTACTTTTAGACTTAGAAGAGGTTGTGAAAAAATGGTATATTGGGTAGATGACTATAATGTACCAAGACAAGTTAATTTAAGTAATAAAGAATTATATAAAAATTCTTCTGGTAATTTTGATGCACAAAAATTCTCTATTATAAAAGGCTTTAAGAATATACCTAAATGTGATAATGTTGAAATAATTGAAAGTCAAGGTAATTTACAACCAGGTACTGTTTCTGTATTATTACAATACTCTGATGAAGAGAAAAACTTTACAAATTTTGTATTAGAAGTACCTAATATAATTATCTATAAAGATAATCATAAGCAGAGTTTTAGTGCTATAGATGGCTCAATAAATGTAGAATATAATAAAGAGTTTAGTGAAGGTAGAACAGATAAAGCTATAAAACTTTCTTTTTCTAATTTTGATGTTAATTATCCTTTTTATAGATTAGCTTTTGTACATTATGGAAATAATACTTTAGAGGTCTCTGAAGTATACCTCTCTGATATTATATCTACCAGACAGACAACTTATACTTACTCTTACTCTACTACATTAGAGAAAACAGATTACAACTATATAGAAACTTTTAATAGAAATAATTTTATTAGGAGTGCTAAAACAATAGAACAAAAAGATAATAGACTAGTATTAGGTAATATAAAAGGTTATGATTTAGATTTTTCTAATTTACAAAAATTAGCTTCTAAGATAAATGTAGATTGTATAGTTAAAAAATCTACTATAAATAGTGTAAATGATATACATAATACTAAAAATCCTTTATCTAAAATAAATGGTACTGGTTTTATTCCCGGTGAAGTAACTTCTTTAGGTATAGTATATGTATTTGAAGATGGTTTTGAATCTCCTGTAATGCATATACCGGGAAAAAACAATAAGGATAATACTGATTTAGTATATAATACAGATGTTCCAAGTGATGTAGTTGGTGTTTTTTCTATGAAACATTCTAGTAATGACCCAAAAAACATCAATAATAATACAGGTAATTATAAGTATTATCAAAGAGAATCTTGTGAAAACTTTGATTATTGGGGTGTAGATAGTCGTGGAGAAAGCTTAGTGAATACTTATGTAAGGCATCATAGATTTCCTTCTAGGTCTGATTTAAACTTACCTTTATTTGTAGAGCAACAAAATGAAAGTTCTGTAAAACAAATATCCTATACTTTAAGTTTTGGTAAACTTAGTGATAAAATAAAAGAACTTAGCAAAGAGTGTAGAGAACCTAATAAAACAAATTTATATTGTAATAATCCTGTTCTTATAAGTTTTAATGTTAGTAAAGGAAATAATGAAAAAGAAAAGATAGAAACTGAATTTTATACAGATATACCTGCATCTACCTATGATACTAAAAACTGGTTTGATTCAGATGGTACTATAGGTAATGTATCTGATTTTACTTTAAAAATATTAGTAGGTGTTTATGAAAAGAAAAAAGATGGTACTTTTGAAGTAAAAAGAAATTTAGATAACCTTACAGAAACTAATGGAAAGCTTGAAATAACTTCTGACCATGAAGAAAAAGAATCAGCTCCAGATAGTGATGGTAATATTACAGTAAATGTTTATTACAAAAGTAATTATGTAGTTAGTAATTCTATAAGAAATGAATTTTCTTTTAGAGAGCTTTTTGATATAGTACTTACAAAAAATGTAGAGTCAGATTCTCCTTTAAAGCCAATAGAGACATATATTTTAGGTGTTTCTCTTTCAAATATAGAATTACCTTCCAAAGAATTAACAGGTAAAAAATGTATAGGTTATTACGTTGTAAAACAAGAAAGAAAATTAACTGATAGAACTATATTAGATACAGGTGTTGTAGTTCCTTTATGGGAAGCTGGAGATTTTAAAACTGCTTCTTTTGTAGACCCTGTATTTTCACCAGAAGGATATAGAGTATTAAGTAATTATCCTAATGATACTCCCTCTGGAATATATAAAAGAGGTTTTTCATTGATAGCACCAAGACATAAATTTCATGACCATACCTTTGATAATTTTACTCATATTGTAGAGCAAGGCTTTTATACTACTAATAATAGTATGACACATATAACAGGTCAAGCTGTACATAATGTAAATGACTATAAAACAGATAATGTGTCTAATTCTTATAGTGCTTTTGAGGACCATGATGGTATGACTTTAAAAAATATCATAAGGTATCAAAAAATGAAGTATGTCAATAAGATAAGAATACATTCTTTTTACTTAGAAAACAAAGGAAAAATTGATATTTTTAATCTAAATACTTGTGAATATGGTACAGTAGAAGGTGAGCCTGAAATGCTATATAATATGGATTTTTCAAATAAAAAATTAATATTTAAAGCTGACAGGGATATTCCTGGATTACCTGAATATAACCCAGCTAATGATGAGAGGCAGTACCCTTATGTATATATTTATAATAATCACAATAGTTTTTACAGTGATTTTCATAGAGCTAAGTACTATAAACTAAATAATAATATTAGTACAGAGAGTACTTATAACTCTTTTTGTGGAGATTTTCAGATAGGAGGTTTAAGAGAATATAGTACTCTTTATCTAAATATAGCACAGAGAATACAAAGACAAAAAAGAAGTTGGTGGCAAGCTATTGCAGGAGTAACCCTAGCTGTAATAGGTTTAGTAGCAGCTATATTTTCTGGAGGTTCTTCTTTAGTTCTTGTAGGTGCTGGATTAGCTTTATTAGGTGCTACAGCTTATGGTATAGCTACTATAATAAAAACAGACAACTTCAATAAAGCTATGACAGAGCATTGGGAAAGAGGTCTTAAAAGAACTGTTATGGATTATTGGGGAGCTCATGTATATATAAGAGATTATGCATTACCGGACGGATTTAATACAGTAAAATATCAAGATGATACTATAAGATGGTATACTGAAATTTTAGGTGATTTAGTATTTGAAACAGATATAAATATTTCTTTAAGGATAATGCCTAAAAGTGATAGGAATAACTTTCTGAAACCTTTTACTTCTCACATGAAAAATATACCAAGTAAGGTAGAGTATGGTAAAGGTTGGGGAGCTACTATATGTCTTTTAGATAATGGAGGTTCAGGTGGTTGGTGGTATTGGGAAGATAATGGTATGACTTTAAAGTCTGAAACATTAGAAGAACTTTTCTTTTTAAATAAACTTTGTAAACAAGATGAAGGAAGAAAATCTGAAAAAGCCTATGCTGATAATGGTTGGTCCTACAGAGGTATACCTATACCTCCTATATACTTTGTAAATAATGATTACCAAAATCAAAGAAAAGTATTATCACATTATATGACACCTGTGGAATATTCTTTTTGTTCTGAATGTAAAGAAACTTTTCCTCAGAGATTTGTATGGAGTGAGGTATCTCAATCTGAAACACTAACAGATAATTACAAGATTTTTTTACCTAATAATTATAAAGATATAACAGGTGAATATGGAGATATAACAAATATTTTTACATTTAATAATCAGCTTTATATACATACTAAAGAAGGGTTGTTTATGCAGCCTACTAATTATCAAGAGAGAATTACAAATGGTATAGTATCTTATATAGGAACAGGTGAGTTTGGTTCATTGCCTGCTTTACCTATTTTAGATGATAAATATGGAAATTCAGCTGGATTACAACAAAGAGAAGCTCAAATTATAACTCCTTATGGATATTTCTTTGTATCTGAAAGAGAAAAAAAGATATATAAATTTGATGGTAAGCTAACACCTATATCAGATATAGGTATGTCTAATTGGTTTGATAATCATATACAATTAGAACTAAATAAGACTTATAGAATCAATAATGGTACAGAATACCCTTATAATGATAATCCATCTAATTTCTTAGGTACAGGGTTTATATTAACTTATGACCAAGATAAAGAAAGGATAATAGTTACTAAAAAAGATTATATACCTAATCAAATATTAAGTAACAGTAAAGATTATAATTTATGTGTTAGAGATAATTCAGTAACAGCTTTTTTTGAGATATCAAGAAACAAAGCTATTATGGAAGGTTCTGATTTAGATAAGAAAAGAGAGCTATTACAATCTGTAAGTAGGATAGAAGACTTAAAAGGAAATCTTGTTAATATTACTCTTACTCCTGAAATGGAGTTTACTTTTAAGGGAATAAAAAATTGTGAAATAGCCTATCAAGTTGTAGTAAAAGAGTTATTCTTTTTTAGATATACAGAAAAGATATATAATGTATTTTTTTCTGGAGCTACTATATCTACAGATAATATAATGAATAATGGCTGGACCATGAGTTTTTCTTTAAAAAATAATACATGGACATCTTTTCACTCTTATATACCTAATGCTTATATAAGAATGAATGATATATTCTTTAGTTGGGTTTATGGAAATAAGAATATATACTTACATAATAACCCATATTTATTTCAGAGTTTTTATGGTAAACAGCACCCTTATATTGTAGAGTATGTTAGTGGTAATAATCCTATAGTTACTAATATCTTTAATCATCTAAGATTTATAACAGAGGCTTATAAATTCGATAGTAATAAAAAAGAGTGGTATACTAAAAGATGGAATACATTTAATAAAGCTGTTTTCTATAATACAAGACAGTGCTCTGGAGAACTAGTTTTAAGAGTAAAAGATATCACAGAAGAGCAAGAGGACTACTTAAAGAATCAAATTGTTAATCAAAATAATAATAATATTCTTATTGATAGGAATGAAAAAGATTGGTTAGTAAATGATGCAAGAGATATAAGAATTAATTATGAAACACCTATCTGGAGTGAAGATATAATGGATATTTTTAATAAGTATCAAGGAGATTATATGGATAAAACTCTTAACGAAGACTCTTTAGATGTAAATAAAGATTGGTTTAATCTTGAAAATTTCAGGGATAAATTTTTGGTAGTGAGATTAATTTTTGATAATTTTGCAGATGAAAATAAGAATACTAAATTAGTATTGTTTATTACAAATGAGAATAATAATATAAGTCAATATTAATTATGAAAAGAAAACAAAAGAGAGCCTATGGTGGTACACCAATGAAAATACAAACTCCAGAGGAAGCTATAGCACAAAGTAATATAAATCTTGTAAAAGCTATGGCTGATGCTCAGCAGGCTGCTAAACCATGGGTTATGGCAGGAGATATAGCTACAGCTTTAGGTAATTCAATATCAGGAATGGGTTCTTATAATAAAGGAACACAAAGTAGTAATTCATCACCTTTAAAGAGCTTACCTGAAGGTGTTGGTAGAGGATTTACTTATAATGCTCCTAAGAAACAATTTGGGGATAATGAGTTACCTATGGCATCTTATGCTGCTTCAGCTAATAACTATAACTTACCTGATATAGGTGATTTTAGTTTAAATACTAATGACCCAAGTTTTACTAACTTAAATTATACTTTTGGTAATATGAATACTAATAAACCCATATTTGATACAGGAGGTGGTCCTATAAAACCAGGAAGAAAAGTTTATAGGAAACAAACTCAACAAGAAATAGCTAATGGTAAAATAGCTATGAGAAATGCTTATACAAAAGGTACAGGCTTAGAATTAGATAGTAATATAGAATCCCCTTTAGGATATGATGAAGATGCTTTAATAAGTGATGGATACACTACTTATGATACTTTAGTACCTTCTCAAAAATTTAAAGGAAGATATAAATTCAAAGACCTTGGGGGAGGTAATGTAGCTATTGTAGGTACAAATAGAATATTTAATAATAGAAATAATTTTGACCTTCTATATAAAGATATCATAGCTAACAATTCTAATGCTAATGTAAAATTTGACCCTGAAATATCTTTTGGAGAAACTCGTAAATATTTCAATTCTTTACCTTCAAACTACTTAGGTATAAACTCTCTTAGAGCCTTTGGTGGTGAAATTACAGATGGTGACCCTGTAAAACCTCCTAAGAAAAAAATAAGACCTGGAACTGTAATATACAGAGACCAAACAGATGATGAATATAAAGCAGGTCAAGCATCTCTTTTACAAGCTTCTAATGCAGGTACAGGGCTTGTATTTGATAAAGACAATGCTTTGTTCCAGCAAGACAGAGATGCTAAAGTATTTGATAGTGTAGTGCCTTATGATAACTATAAGAAAAGGGCTGCATTTAGTGACCATTATGTAGCAATACCTTCTACAAGAAAAACAGGTTATATGGTTGTTGTACCTTATGAAGATAAAGGTCTTTATGTAGGAAGCAAGAAAAACTATGTAGATGTCTTGATGAGAGACTTTAGAATGAATAATCCTGATGCAAACTTTATAATAGATGATGATTTATCTTATGAAGAAGCATTACAACGTTATCCAAAAGGATATCAAAGAGAAAATTCAAAAAGAGCTTTTGGAGGTAGTATAAATGATGTGCCTATTGAAGCAGAAGGTCAAGAAATTGTACAAGAACCTAATGGTGATATGTATGAGTTACAAGGACCTTCTCATGAGCAAGGAGGTATAGATATGCAAGTCCCAGAAGGTAGTCAGATTTATTCTAAAAGGTTACAAGGAGCTGATGGTAAAACTATGGCAGATAGGAAAGCTTTTAGAGAAAAAAGGTTAGCTAAATTAGAAGCTTTGGTAAAGAGAAATCCCAATGATAAGATTCTAAAAAGGACCTTAGAAAAGACTCAAAGAGATTTTGCAAAGCAGGAACAAGAGGATATGGAATATATGAATTATATGCACCAAACTCAAGAAATGCAACAAGATTCTATGTTTGACCCACAATCTAATATGTTAGAAGAGGAAGATATCTTTGCTTATGGGGGACCTATTAAAAAAAAAGTATCTATTGAATCACCTCTATTAGAGGAGAGAGGTTATTATGCAGAACCTAGATATGATTCTCACATAAAACCACCTGTATTAGCTACTCCAACTTATGTACCTGGTGAAACTGTCATAAGAGATTTAAATCCTATGACAAAAGAAGATTGGAAAAATTATTATAACAGTCTAAATCCTGAAGAATATACTTCAGAAGAACAAGAACCTACTAATAGTAATGATAATTCAGAAAAAGGGGGTTTCTGGTCTAATGCAGGTAAAGTGGCTAAGAACTTTATAACAGAGGCTAATTTACCAACTATAGGTGATACAATAAATCTTTATGGTAAATATAAAGCAGCTTTTGACCCTGCTGATATGACTCTAAGAAATAGGGCAGGAGATACTCCAAACATCAATCCTTATGAGAATTATGGAGTAAGAGGTTTAAAGCAAATGGAAGAAGTAAAAAACAACCTTAAAAATAATTTAGACCAAGCTATTCAAAATAACCAATTAAACACCAATGCTTATAAGTCACAAGCCAATAATAATGCTCGTAGTATAAATACAATGAGAGCTATGAATTTAGCTACAGAAGCTCAGCAGATGGCAGCAGATAATGCAGCTTATATGCAATATGCTCAACAAGTAGCTGGTATAGATTCCCAGATAGCTCAAATGTTAGATAGACAAGACCAAATGCAAATGTCTGGAAATTACCAAAGAGATATTGCAGATAGACAGGATAGAGATAACTTTAATAAGCAATTACAACAAGATATTGCAACTCGTAATAGAGGTATTCAAGAAATTGGTAAAACTCTCAATGATTGGAGAGAAAGAGATTTTGGATTTAATGTAGTTAATCAACTATCTAAAGACTTTAAAGTTAATAAAGATGGTACTATCAGTGCTAAAGGTAATGAGAGTACTTGGACACCTGAAAAGAGATATTGGAATGGTAAAAACCAATCTGAGTATGATAATTACTTGAAGAACTATAAGACTAAAGGATACTTTATTGAAGGTGATACAATGTATGATAAAGATGGTAAAGAAGTAGACCCTAATAATCATTATGCAGTAATTCCTGGAGGTAAAGAGTTTGACTTATCAGGTAAGAAAAAAGCAGAGAAAGAACTTGAAAAGAAAAACATAGAAGCATTTAATAGAATTTCAGGAACTAACTTTAATGATTACTTTGATAGTGTAGATGATATGCTAAATAGTAAGAGAGCTTATAATGATAATGAATGGTCTGAAGAGGGTAAGAAATATGCTAAGTATCAACAAGATGTCTTAAATAATGAAGAAAGGTATAATAACTTCAGAAACTTTACAGGTAAAAATGGTGAAAAATTCAAAAGTGCTAAGAGTATGAGAGACTATGAATACTTGAATGGTAAAGCTACAGAAGTACAGGAAAAGAAAAAAGATATTAGTAAATTAATATCAGGTGCTGGAGGTAAAGAAACAAGAATAGGCGACTTATATGAATTTAAAGTTACAGTACCTTCTACTAAGAAAGGTGGTAAACCAACACAAGATACTGTAGAGGTGAATAAACAACTTGTTGAAAAATATCAAGAAGAATTTGAAGCTCAAAACCCTGATAGTAATAAGAGCATCTTTGATGTAAATGATAATAAAGTTATAGAGTTCTGGAATAAATTTATAACAGGAATTTATAAGGATAAAGATAAAGAAGCTCTTAATAAAGTTAAGTTATTTTTTGGAACAAGTAGAGGAAAGTAATTATGGGAAGATATTATCAAACAGCTCAAAGCCAATTTGTAGATGGTGTGTTTAATCCTGACATGCAATTGGCTATGAAAGCTCTTTTAAATGAGCAACAACAATATGATACTCAGAAAGCTGTTCTTGAAGAGTTTATGAATTTAAAATTCAACCATCTAAACTCTGAAGAAGAAAATGAGAATGCTCGTATAGCTAAGGAATATTATATGCAAAATGCAGATGATATTGCTAAAGCTATGATGGCTGATAAACAAAATTACCATAAATATATGGACAGAATAAAAGGTCTCAGAAGAGACCTTATTTCTGATTTTGAAGATGGTCCTATAGGTAAAATGGTAAATAACTATAATCAAGAGCAAGCTTGGAAAAAAGAGAATGCAGGAATACTTAAAGATAACCCAGCTTTATATAATGCTTTGTTTTCTGAAGCAAGAAAAAATTGGGGAGGTAATTCTGTAACAGGAGGTATATGGCAACAAGAAAATGGTCTTAAATCTTTTGACCAACAAGCTATAGAAAATAATATCTTAAAAATGGAAGCTGATATTAAAAAGAACTCTAAACAAACAGCTAATGGTACTTGGATTTATGATGATGGATATGAAGTAAAAGAGTTTACAGAAAGAGATATTAGAAACTATGCTGTAAATAAAGTTCTTTCTGACCCTTCTGCTATGGCTTATTTTGCTCAATCAGATAGGTTAGGTCTTAGTAACTATCTTAATCCTGATGGTTCAATAAATGAGTCAGGAACACTTTCTAATTGGTTAGATGCTATTAAGTCTTATGCTTATAGACAAGAAGATTCCTGGCATAAAATGCAAGCTAACCCTTATGGATTGCAAAGAGATAAAGCTTCTCTTGAACTTGAAAATTATAAAGCTAAGAAAAGATTTGATAAAGAACTTGAAGAAGAAGATAAAGTTTATGCTTTTGAGAATGTTTCATTACAATATAATGGAACACCTGAAACAGTTAAAGCTGAACTTGAAGCAGCTCTCAATGCTAAGAAAGCAGGTAAAGAACTTTCTCCAAACCAACAAAAACTTGTTGATTCTGCTTATTATGGTGTAGCAAATGAGATGCTTAGAGTTACAAACCAAAACAATGACCCTAAATTTAGGCAATTACTTGAGAATGCTGGTGTAAATCTTGATTACATTAATACCATAAATCAAGTAAAAGGTAACTTTAATAAACTTGATGAATCTTCAAGAAAGTATTATAATGACCAGATTGCTAAATTTAAAAATGCTTTTGATAATTATTATAGTAGTCAAAAAGGTAATGCTTTTAATAATTTAAGTATTAATTATAATGAAGATTCAGGTACTGTAAGTATAGATGGACAACAGTATAAAATAAAAGCAGGTGGTGTTGGTTGGGGTGCATATAAATATATAGATTTTGGTGGAAAAGAGATTCCAATAGATACATCTTTTAGAGGTAAAAAAAGTATTGAAGAACAAATAGCAAATACTATAAAAAGTACTAACTATAATTATCTAAAATCTGTATATGATAATGCTTATAACAAATATGCAGAAAAAGTAAATAATGAAAATTATTCAGCTAATGAATGGGTAATGGGGTTAGATAAAAAAGACCCTAATTTAAAGTCTTATTTTGAAGTTGTAAATAATGGAATAAAAGGTGCTGTTGAACTTGCATTGGGTAGAGCTATTGTAGATGCTAATAATAATCTTGTTTATACTAATGGTAAATTAGGTGAAACAGCAAGTGGTTCAATGTTTAAAGTTGATGATAATTATTATTCTTTTGTACAACATTTAAAACAAGTACAAGATATGTCTGATAAGCCTATAGATATTTTTAATGATGATAGGTTTATAATTAAAATGGTTAAAGGAAGTAAAGGTAAAGAATTTTATATCACAGACACTTTAGGTGGTGACCAAAGAACAGGTGTTCAAGGACAAAATACATTTAGATTAAAACTTAATGTTGAAACTAATGCTGAAGATTATATTGATAATAAAATTAGATTATCAAAACAGTATAAAAAAGGTGGTATAGATAGGGATATTATATTGCAATCTCCAGAAAGATTACAAACAGCACAGCAAGTTGGTCAAATGTTTAATCAAAGACAAATGTCTGGAGAACATGGTGCAAATTATGACCAAAATCTTAGTTATATTGCTAACAACTTTAATATGGAAGTTGTATTTAATAATAAAGGTGTTGGTATAGTAAATCCATATTTCTTGAATGCTGATGGCTCAAGAAATTATATATTCTCAAACTTTCCAACACTTAAAGATGGTGTAGCAATTGAAAATCAAGGTAGGATGGTTCAATTTACAAAAGACTTGTATGATGTATACGTATTAGGTGATACAAGTGTTGATTTGTCTAAATATCAAAAATAACAAACATGGAAATAAACAGTGCAAACCTTTTAAAAGAAATGAATAATGCTGCTAATAAAAGCAGCCAAACTTTTGCTGATAAAGAAAGAAAACAACTTGGAGGTGCTACATTATCAGATTTTAGAAAACAATTTGGTATCAAGGGTAATGAAAGTGGTACTAATTATAATGAACAAACAAGTGAAATGATTAGACTTCTTGGAGCAGTAGATATTCAAGATGGTATTAATTATAATGCAAATTTAACAGCATATCAATCTAATCTTGAAAAATTGGCAAGAGGTGCTAAAATGCTTGGTAAAGGGGTTATATCAGGTTTCTTACAAAACTTAGCTTCTTGGGATTTTGGTTCTGTAAGAGATATGGCTACAGGGGATACTTCAAAAGAATTTGGAAATGCCCTTACTGAATCTGCCTTAGCTAAATGGGCTAAAGATACTACAGGATTAGAAATATACCAAAATGGAGATGATTTTGGCTCTACTGCTTATTGGTCTAGATTTATAGGGCAACAAGGATTTACTTTGGGTATTATGGCTGAAATGGCTTTAGAGCAAGGTTTATTAGCCATAGCTACAGGGGGTGCAGGTAATGTTGCTGGAGCTGCTTCTAAATCAAGATTATTATATAACTTACTTACAGGTGTTAATGGTCTTTATGGAGGGGTTAGAGAAGCTTGGATGAATGGTCTTGAAACTCAAGAGAATGTATATAATAAAATGATACAGATGGGGTTCTCTAAAGAAGAAGCAAGGAAAAAAGCATCTCAAGCAGCTGCTATAGGTTTTAGAGTTGAAGTAGGTCCTACTATGCTTCTTAATGGTATACAATCTTTAGCTACTTTTGGTAAATTTGCTTCTAAGGGTATAAATAAAGCCTTAGAAGAAAGTATGGATTTTGGTGTATCTAGTGCTGTAGGTAAAGTAGGAAATATCTTTGAAAAATCTAATAATAAGTTTTTAAAGAATGCTGGTGTCCTTTTAACTGATTCTATATCAGAAGGTGTAGAAGAAGGGTTTCAAACTGCTGTAGGTACTTATGCAACAAAAGAAATGTATGAGAAAAATGGTCTTAGGGATTCCTCATTATCTTATTGGAATGAAGAGATGAGAGACTCTATTCTCATGGGTGCTTTATCTGGAGGTATGATGGCTGGATTTGGTAAAGCTGTAAGAGGTATAGGCAATTGGAGAAACAATAAAGCTATTAATGAATCTACAGAAGCTTTTATGAATGATGTTACTAAAAACTCAGTAACAGCCATAAAAGAACTTAATAATGCTTCTATAGCCTATCAAAAAGCTTTTGAGAATTATAATAAAGATAAAACTAAAGATAATAGGAATGCTATGAATGAGGCTAAAAAGAACCTTATTATAGCTCAAGAGAAACAAGGCACAGCTCAAGTATTACAAGCTATGGAGCTTGACCAATTAAAAGGTAATGAGAATAATGAAGTATTTAATGCTCATATAGAACAGATAGACAGTGCCATAAAAGCATTACAATCTAATGATACTGATAAATTAAAAGGTCTTGGATTTATAGATGAAAATGGTCAATCTGTGACAGGTCTTACTAATGCTGAAATGATAAGAATGCTTCAATCTGATAGAGACAAAGCATTAAAAACAAAGAAAAGATTTGAAGACCATTATCAACATACTACTACAGACTTAGGTACTATTAAGAAACTTGTAACTATTGAAACTCAAATAGATATTTACGAGGATATGAAAAAAGAGGTTGAAGGTAAAATTGGTAATGGTAATCAAATATACTCTCAACTCTCTGAAGATGGTAAAGAACTTTATGACCTTTATTTGAGAAAGAATGCTCTTGAAGGTCTTAAAGAAAGAGGTGGTATATCTAAAAATCAAGAAGTAGAACTTGATACTATAAAACATAAATTACAATCTATAGCAGATGCTAATGGTAAAAAGAATGTAAATGATTTATACTCTGTTCAGGATGCAAATATTTTGAGAAGAGACATAATAGGTATACAAGCTCAACAAGAAAACTATATAGAACACTATGCTTATGAGACTGAAATAGATAAATTATATGAAAGTCTTGAACATAACAGTAAACTTGATGTAATAAAGAAAAATATAAAAGAAAGAAGAAAAGCTCAGAGAGAAGCTGCTAAGGCTGTAAGAGATTTTAATAAACTTGAAAGAGAACAAGAAAAAGAAAGAAAAAGATTAGAGAAAGAAAAAGCTAAAGCTAAAAGTAAAGAAGAAAAAGAAAAAGCCCAAAAAGAAATAGATGAATTAGCCAAAGAACAAAAGGAAACTAAAGAGAAAAAAGACAAAGCTCAAAAGGTAGAGTCTATAGAAAATGAGACAGGTAATAAAGCTTCTGATACAGAAAAAGAAGAACTTATAAATAAAGACAAATTCTTTGATGAAGAACCTATTGTAGTTACTTCACAAGTTCAAGAAGAACCTACTAAAGAACCTACTGAAGTTACAGAGAGTGCAACAGAAGAAGCTATGAGTTTAAAGAAACTCATTGAAGAGGGTAAAATTAGGATAGGAGTACCTACACCAGCAGATGTATCACCTTTTGATGAAAATGAGGGTATAGATGAAGAAGACTTTATTGCTACTCCTATAGATGACTCTGAACCTGTAATAAATACAGAACCTCTTGAAATTATAGATTTTGATGCTAATGCTAATCTTGAAGGTGACTTTGAGAGTATTAGAGAAAGAGCTAAAGAATTAGTAGCAAGAGTGCTTGAAGAATTAGACCTTGATGAACCAGACTTTGAAGCTTTCATAAAGTACTTTATAGATAGAAAAGGTAAAAAAATTGTAGATGAAGGTTTTCCTGGTTATGTAAAAATGTGGGAGCTTGCTGGATATAGCCTTGATGATGTAAATGCTGTATATGATAAATTCTTTAATACAGCTTCTGTTGCAACTGATTTAGCTTTTGAACTTATGAATAATGGGACTCTTGTTAATAAATTTAATGAGGGTTCAGAAGCTACTGCTATAGCAAGTCAAGCCCCTGTAATAGCTACAAAAGGTAATAAAGTAATTAGAGATGATAGGGGAGCTGGTATAGAAGTTGTAGAAGATACAGCTACAGAAAATCCTAATCCTAAAGCAGCTCACTTAGGGGTAAAATATGAGACAGTTACTTTACCTAATGGAGTAAAAGCTAAAAGATATTCTGAAGTAGAACTCAATAATGACCCTTTTATAGATAATCATCTTGTACTTGATAAAGACTTTTTAAGTCCAGGAAGAGTACTTAATGTTAGAGTAGCTGAAGATGCTTTAGTTACTGTATGGGATAAAGATTCTAATGGTAATAATATAAAGAAAACTGTAAGATTTAAAGACTTAGGTTTACAACCCGGTACTCCAGAGTATAATGCTAAAGTACCTATTGTAGCTTACTATGGGGATAAACCTATATTTTTCTTACATGACCATGAATGGTATAATAGAACTAACATTTCTAATAGACATGGTATGCAGGACCAAATTATCAAAGATGGTTCAAGAATGATTAATGAAGTAAGAAGACAAATATTAGAAGGTGGTAAAACTCAAATTAAGATTACTGATAACCTTTTTGGTAACATATTAAATTTAAGTAATGCTGCAAGAGAAAAAGACCAGCAACCTATTACTTTAAATGAAGCCTCTAAAGGTTCTCAGATAGTAATAGCTGAGACAACTAATACTATAAAATCAGGAGGTAAATTAGTCTCTACAGCAGATTTAGTAAATGACTTTAAGAAAAACCCTTTAATTCCAGGTGCTGCCTATGAGATAAGAGAGATAGGTGATGGTAAAAAAATATTACTTTCTGTAGCTTCTAATAGAACAGGAGAACTTGACAGTATGCCTGATATAGGGTATAATACAGTTAAGTTTGGGCTTCTTGCTGCCTTTTATTTACTTAATAAAAATGATAGTAGATTTGAGGGTACTGTAACAGGTATTACTAAAAATAAAACAGTACCTTCTACTATAATAGTAAAGAATGCTGATGGTACAGTTGAAGAAAAAGTAGTGACTGTGAAGCAAAAGCTTGAAAGTATGAGTATGAATGAGCAAAAAGCTAAAGCCATAGCTAAAGCCATACATGATACTTATAATATAGATATTACAGAAGATGCCCATCTTTTATTTGAGTTATTCACAACTACAGCTACAGGTAGAGGAAGTAAACAACAATTTTTCCAAAATGCTACTAATCCTAATAATAAACAAAAAGTAACATTATTACCTAAGAAAAGTTCAGAAGGTAGAATATCAGTTAATTATCATGTAAAAGGTTATAGTAAAGCCACAGTAACATTTGAAGGTGAAAATTTAAAAGCTGTTGAAATGAAACTTAATGTAAAGCCCGATGATAAAGAAGGTTTTATAAGTTTCTTTAATTTCATGAAAGCTTTATTTGAACCCTCTAATGATGAAAAAGCTAAGGGTGTAACTAAAGGTGCTTTTTCTTATAATAACTTTATGCCTAATGATAAACAATTAGGTAGAAATAAACCTCTTGTTAATATTACTAATAATGGTGAGATTACTTCTTATCAATCAAGTAATGGTAATAGTACTTATGTAGATTTTGCTAAAGACACTCTTAGAACAAACATTAAATCTTTTGAAATAGAAGGAGCTGATGGTAATAAAAAGAGTGTATTAGATATACAACCTATGATTTATTATGAAGTAGTAGATGGTGAAGTTACTGCACCTCAAGCTACTTCAGCACCTAATGTAACTCCTATTACTCCTACTACAACTCCCCAAAAAACAGAAGTTAATGTAGGTCAAGTAGTAGCTGCTGCTAAAGAAGAAGGTGAGCAATCTGATTTTGCTAAGAGAAAAGCTCAAGCTTTAAAGGCAGTTGAAGATATGAAAAGTCTTATAGATACTGAAATAGGTGGTGTTATGTTTACTCAAGAAATGTATGAGCAAGCTTTAGCTGCTGTACATGCTGAATTTAATGAAGACCACAATGCTGCTGTATCTATAACAATGAATCAATATCATTTAATTCAATCTACTAAGAATAATAGAATTGATGGCATCTCTATATTAGAAGAAAATGAATTGCTAAATACTTTATTTTATAGTACTCTTGAAGGTGTTGATTTGAATAAACATGAGGTAACTTTAAGTAGTATACAAAGGTCACTATATAATAGCCTAAAATTAGTTGAAAATACTATACAGCAATCTGAAGTTATGGCTATGATAAAACCTGAGTTAGCTTCTATAATGAATAAAAGGGTTGAGAAATTAAAAGCTGTACTTAACCAAAAAGAAAAACTTATAGGTAAAGAGGGTTCTCTAATGATTATGCTTAATAGGTTTTTTGGTGAAGAAATAGAATTTAATGAAGAAGCTCTTGAAGATAGTGATGAAAGTATTATATCTATACAAGATGGAGATGGTACTGAAAAAAATTATTCTGAATCCTCTTTTGAGAAAAATGTAAAGATAACTTTCAGTAGTAGTCTTAAAATCCTTTTAGCTCGTGTAAAAGCTAAAAACAATCAAGGAAGTAATAAACTTAATTCATTACAATTACCTATGTTTGAAGACATAGATAATGTGGTTATGACTTTACAGGAAGTATTAGTTAAGGGTAATTCTGACTTTGATTTTGTATTACAAGAATTAAAAAATAGGGGTAAATCTACAAGACCTAATGCTCAAGTATATGCTGAGTTACATAGGTTATTTGCAGATGCTCCAAAACAAATACAAAATGAAATATTGTATAAGATGACAAGTGATGTGCTTAATATGTACATGATTCTTATGCAAGATGGAGCTTATAATAACCATACTAAACTTGCCATGCAAAATGCTAATAGCTCAGCTTCTGATATTAGACTTGTAAGAGAATGGAAGAATAATTTCCTAAACTCTGAACTATTCTTTGAGAAAGATGGTGAGAAGTATTATAATATGGAAAGGGTCAATCTTTTAAATAAAGAGATTAATAGCCTAAGAAATGACTATAAGGAATTATCAGCTGATAATCCAGAACATGTAGAGAAACTCAATAGTGTATTAAAAAAACTTGGAATAAACCTTTCTGAGAATACACTAAAGGAACTTCTATCTACAGAAGGTAATAACTTATTAAGTAATGTTGGTTCTTTAAGCCATATACAAGGAGTGCTAAACAAAGCAAATACATATTTTCAAACTGAAAGGATAGACCCTAAAACAGGTGAGAAAGTACATATAAACCCTAAATACACTGATGAAGGGTTGTCTCTTTATGATGTTGAAGCTACTAACATAAGAAATAATTATGCTAATTTAGAGATTGATTTAAATGGTTCTGTAATAGAAAAGTCTTATAGAGTGGCAGGAAAAACTATACAAGGTACTGTACAGAAAATGATGGCTTATGATGCAGTATTTGAACTTAAAAATAGCAGTAATCCTAAAGCAGAACAATTATTACAAGTACCTTACTCTTCAAGAAACTACATGCTTAGAATGATGGTTCCTGAAAATAATAGTGTAGATGCTGTAAATATGGCTGAAAGCATGAGGAACATGTTTGATATAGGATTTGTATCTCTTGAAGCTATTAAAGAAAGATATAAAAAGACATTTGGAAGCAGAAAAATCACTGATATTCCAGATACGGATAATGTATTAGCTCAACTTGGTTTCTTCCAAAATACAGTAAAGAAATTATCTCACAAAGTACCTGGATATGAGTCTTTGCCTTTTAGGTTAGCTAAAGTAATGAACCCAACTCTTTCTGATAAGAACCAAATGTTACTCTATGACATGGCTGTTGTAGATGTAACTAACTCTATATTGTCTAATACTTTTTCTGATAAAGGTAATCAATATAATATAGGAGAAGATTTATTAAACTTCCTTACGGACCAAATTTTTGAATCAGAACTTGATAGGATAATTAGTTCTTTTAAAGAAAAAACTAATGTAAAGAAATATGATAAAGCAGCTCAATTCTTTTTAGCTTTTCCTGGTTTCAATACTTTAAAGCTTACTATGGAAGATGGTACTAAAATGTCCCTTATAGAGTTCTTACACATAAATAAAGGATTAGCTAAAGGTGAAGAGAATATATTAGCTAAAAGACAAGATATAAGAGAGATTGCAAAGCAATACTTAGCAAACCTTGTAAAAGAGAAAGTTAAAGATAAGGTAAACTTTGATAATAATACAGGGGAGTGGTTTGATAATAACTTTATAAGTATGAATGAAAAAGGAGGTTTTGAGAATAATTTCCTTGATGACTCATATCTTGCATCTAAAGTAAAAGGTAATCCTATTAAGAGTGTTGAGGTAGCTGCTTATGACTTTGTTATAAACAACATGTTAGCTCAAAATAATATATATCAAATGATAGCTGGAGATACAGCACTATACTCTGAAAATCCTTCAAAATTTGCAGATAAGAAAGAGCCTAAGAACATAAGTAAGATTGACTTTGTAGGACTTGCTAAAAAAACTGCTGAAAATATAGATAAGCGTATGGCAATGTTAATAGCTCCAGGAAATAAATTAGCTAATAGTTTGCATGAGAAATATCTCCAAATTATGGTTAATGACCCTGTAACTATTACAAGTACTTCAAGACAACTCATAAAACAATATTATGGTGAGGTTACAAAAGAGAATGAGCAAGCTATAGTAGCTATTGAAGAGTTTGAAGAAAAAGCTGAAAAAGCAAGAGGAGTATATCTTGATGAATTAAGAAATGATTACAGTAAAAGGTATGTAAAAATTAATGATAAATTTGTATCTGTTGATAGTGATGGTGAAATACATTACTCAGACTCCATAGAAGCAGCAGAATCTTTAGGAAAAGTACTTAAAGGTGTTGATGGTTACCAAACCTTTTTAAAGGAAAATAATAAGGAAATAGGTGATTATTTTGACATAGAGGGTACAGATGCACAGGAACTTACTACATGGCAAGAGCACTTAGATATATTGTTAAGACAAGGAAGACTTACTGAAGAAGAGAGAAACAATATAAAAGCAATATATGATAAGCTTTCTAAAGGTGAGGTCTTAGATTCTAAAGAACTTAAAGTAGTAATGCAACCTATAAAACCTGTATATGCAGGAAGTACTATAGTTAGAAATGATAAAAATGAACCTATATTGAATAGGGTTACTTACATTAAGTCATCTTCTTTTCCACTATTACCACAGCTTACAGCAGGTCTAAAGATAGATGCTGTGAGAAAACACATGGAAAAATTACAAGAACACCATAAAGGTAATAGGAAAGTAAGGCTATCATTCCAAACAGCAAATAAAGTAGGTTCTATTGATTCTACACTGTCTATACATGACCTTTATAATAAAACATTTGATGAGCTATTCAATAAAAGTACTTTACTTAATGATAATACTTTAGAGCTTGAAAGGAAACATTTTAAGATACAGCAGGATACTCCTTACAAGACAGATAAAAATATGGCTAAAGGTAAAGATGATTCTATTATTATGGGTTCTCAGATGTGGAAGATAATCTTAGGTAATGGTATCAATAAAATAGAAGAAGCTATATTTCCTAATACTTTTGATACTGCTATCATTAATGAATACAATTCTCAAGTAGCTGAGAAAGATAGAATAGTTATAAATAGTACTAAAAGCAATCTTACAGGTAAAGACCTTGATAAAATAAAGAGTTATGTAGAGAATAAGTACATAAGGAATGAGAAAGATAAACTCTATAGACAGTTAGGTTTAGACCCTGAGACTAATAGACCAAAAGATGAAGCAAAGTTCATGAAGACTTTGCAAGAACTTCTTATATCTGAAGCTAAGAGTAGAAATTATACTGATGGTCTTTTAGATGGCTTAGAAGTATTTGAAGACTTAGAAAAGATAGATTTTAATATACCTTTATGGTTATCATCAGGAAGTAATAAATTTGAAGCTTTACTTCAAGCTATCATATCTAACAGATTGATTGTATTGAAGTTACCTGGAAACTCTCACTATACTTCTTCCTCTGAAGGATTTAGCTTTAGAAAAGAAGATGTAGTATCTTTAGAATCTATCAATGAAAATAAGAAGTCTGGAATAGTATGGTTAGACCCTAATCATACAGGAGAGTTAAGAGCTACTACTAATGAGAATGGAACTTTAAAAGAAGCTGAAGTGCTAATTCAAAGTAAGTTTAGAATTACTAAGGAAGATGGTACTACAGAGCTTATAGATTTAACTAAATCTCCTTATAGTGAAGAAGATAAAGCAACAGGTAAAAAGGTATTAAATAAAGAAATGATAGACCAAGCATTACTCTCTATGTTTTCTTTCCGTATACCTACATCTTCACACCAATCAGGAGCTATACTTAAAGTAGTAGGTTTCTTACCTGAAGCAAGTGGAGACTTAATTGTAGTACCTAAAGAACATACTAAACAAATTGGAGAAGACTATGATATTGATAAGAGAAATATCTATAAGTCTAATTATGTAGTAAAAGAAAATGGTAAGATAGAAAAACTCACTTATGCTAATTCAGGTCTTGAAAAACAAAAAGAACTCAAGGCTCAAATACCAATTTTAAAACAAAAGATAAAGGAAGCTACTCTAAGAAATATAGAATTATATGAGAATATTCAACAACTTGATGAAATAGATGACAGCAATGAGAATATCTTGGCTGATATTTTAAGAGGAGATAATTCTTATACTTCTGAAGAACAAAAAGAACTTTCAAGGTTACTTAAATTAAGTAAAGAAGAAAAAACAGCTTTACAAGCAGATTTAGGAGGTATTATTAAAGAACTAAGAGAAACACTCATCTCTTATAAACAAGAGAATAATATAGAAAAGAAACTTCTTGAAAATGCTATGATTGATGTTTATAAGTCTGTATATCTAACTACTAATGATAAAGTACAAAAGAAAATAAATAAAGTATTATCTTTTGAAGTAGCTGGAGAGACTGCTAAACTTATAGATAAGAAACTAAACTCAATGGAAAGTACTAAGTACTTTACTATATATGATGATTCTTATCAAAGGAAACTTATGAGATTAGGTTCTACAGGTAAATTAGGTATCTCTGTACATAGTAATACTGTAACTTTCTTATCTCAAATACAGAGATTGGATAAACCTATTATAGTCAAGAGGACTGTTTATGATGAAAAAGGTAAACCCAGACTTGTAAATAGTGAAATGGAGCTTGATGGTTTATATTCCGATGGTACTTTAGGAGGATTTAATAATGAGTTTAAAACCCTTGATGGTATGAGACTTATTTCAGATGTAGTTGGAGAGAACCAAAACTCTGCTACAGATAATGTGAAAGCACAAATCATGGGTAAGAGAAATGAAAATGCTTATACTATTAATGTACTTACAATGCTTAATCTTAGAGGTTATGACATGACTAAAAATCCTGTAACATTAGATAATGGTAAAAAGCAACATTTACAGCTTACTTCTTTATTCTTATCTCAACCTATTCTTAGAAGATATGTTGAGTTACAAGAAAAGTATAAATCTCTTACTTCAGGGTATGTAAAAGATAAAGAGAATGAAATTATAAGACAACTTATACAGGAATTTGATATTATAAATCCAAATAAGACTCTTAATGATTTTAATTCAAGTGGAGAGATATATTCTAATGAAGAACTTAGAATTAATGAGAAACAAATAACAGGTCAAGGTTTATATAATGGTCTTATAGATAATAAGAATACTCAGAATACAGTTATGCAACTTGCTGTATTACAAACATTCTTAAATCTTAAAAGAGAGTCTGAAGAAATAGGTGAATACCAGAAACTGATAAGTATGAACTCTACTAAACTTGGTATATCTTATTTCAACACCTTAGATAGAATAGACTCATTAATAAACATATCTAAAGAAGAGAAATTTGAGAATATTAGAAACCTTATAGGTGATTTTGAAATATTAGATGATGATACATCAGCATATAGAATTAGAGAACTTAAGGATAAAGGCTATGTAGGGTTTAATTATTTTACTGTTATGGTTAAGCCAACAACACCAGAGGGTACTATGCTTGTAAATAGTTTAAAAACATCTGAAAGTGTGTTTGACCAATTGTATCCTTATAAAAAACCTGCTATAAAAGATGTACTTGAAAAAATAATTAGCATAGCTGGTAAAAATAATGTAAAAGGAGAAGCTCTTAATGATTTGAGATATACAATAATGCAGGAATTTAAAGAGTTCTTATATTCATCTAAAGAAAGTGGATTATTTGAAGATACTACAGTAAAAGAAGAAAGAGAAAGATTATTCTTTGACAGAGCAGGTAATGAATCTTTAGCTTCTTTTATAAACAGACTTCAAAAAATAGACAACAACTTCTTGAAGAATAATGAGTTTATAAGGAGTTTACAAGCTGATGTAAGTCTTACAGGAGGTGTATCTACTATAAAGAATTTATTTGAGGAAATGGATAAGTTTTCTCAAAGTAATAGATATAATGATTACTTGAAGATGCTTCAAGATAATGATACTGTTATAGGAGAATGGAATGGCTATAAAGTAACCCCTTTCCAATTAGCTCAAGAATTAGCTACCTATGCTTATTTTGCTGACCAAGAAGGGGGTGCTACAGGATTTAGAAATAACATCAATGCTAATTATCTTAATGTTATAGGGTTCTCTAAATATCTGAGAGATTTAAATAGAGAGATATTTAGTGATTCAGTGTTTTCAGATAGATTTGTAGAACAATTTTTTCAACATAATCCTGACCAAGCTATAACTCTTAGTCAAGATAAGTTGAAGAAACTTATAGGTGCTAAGGATAAATTTGAAAGTATACTTATAAATAAGGGTTCAGAAGAAGCCTACAATATTTGGAGAAGTAAGCCTAATAAAAACACTTATAATGATTTTATATCTAAACTTAAAAGGTTTGAATCTCCTATAAGTGAAGATAATACTAAAACTGCACTTAATGATGAGTATATTTCTATAAGGTATAACAGAGCTAATGGTAAGGCTTATAAACTATTTAAATTAGTAGATACTGCTGAAACAGGAGGAGGTAGAGTAAATATTTATGAAGAGATAGCTGTTTTAGGTGATAATGGTTATAATGAGTATGATATGGAAGCTGTTTACAATGATGGTTCTTTAAATCCTGTTGGAGATTTAGAACCTACTGAACCTGTTATAAGTGCTAAGCCTTTAGATTTATCTGAAGTACAAGAAACTACTGTAGGAGAATTGTTAGGAGCTGTATTCCAAGAAGAAAGTAAGCTTAAAGACCTAATGAATGATTTATTACCTTTTATAGATAAAGATGTAAAAGTAATATTCTCTGATAACTATAATGGTAAGAATGTTTCTATAGCTACTTACATGTCTCAAGAAAATGTCATAGTAATTAATCCTATGATGAAAAATGACAACTTTGTCAAGAGACAACAACAACTAGCTAAGTCTGAAAATTATATACAAGAAGTAGTTCTTGAAGAAATAATACACAGTATTACTGTCAGTGAATTAAGTAAATGGGGAGTAAGACAAACTCCTGAAGGAGGTAACCCTAAAGAGTTTAATTATGTAGTAAGAGATGATGCTCCTTTATATATCAAGAAATTAAATGACTTGTATGAGTTAGCTAAATCTAAAATACCTTATGACCCAACAAATCATGCTACTTATCCTATGATGAATATTGCAGAGTTTGTAGCTGGTGTATTTTCTAATGGTAACTTCAGAGAACTTCTTGATAGTACTAAAGATGGAGGAGAAACTTTACTTGATAAGTTTAGAAAGCTCTTTAGAAACTTAATTACTTATTTAACAGGTAAGAAATATTCTGATGAGGTAATGACTACTGTTATGGAATTACTCAAAGCTAAAGGTAGAAGTACAGAGTTTGTAACCACAGACAGAAGTACTAAGGAGTTTAAAGATTCAGAAGCAGCTGATAAAGTGAAGACTATTCTAAGACAACTTAAAGCTGAAGATGTTAAATTTACTGATGAGATTTCTCCATATTCACCTAAGCAACTTAGTCAATATGCTTATAGAAAAGCTTTCTCTGATAATATAATTAATGATTTGAAAGCTGGTAAGACAATATTTGTGAATGAAAAAAACAGCAGAAATGAGGTTGAGAAAAAGTATATTCAAGATGTTATAGACCTTATTTTATCTGTACCCGGAATGAATGAAAATAATAAGGGAGAAGCTATGGAGTATAAAAAAGTAAGAAATGATTTGTATATGTTGAAAATAAAAGATACTTTTGCAGAGAAACTTGCTAAATTAGATTCTGTGTCTCCAGAGAATTTTGATTACTCAGGGTTTAATTTACAGCAAGCTATAAATCATATAATGAAAGAGAACCCTTCATTTACAACAAGGGAATTAAAAGATAAATTAAAAGAAGTTGGTCTTATAAAAGAAGATTGCTAATGAGTACTTGTAAAGTAGAATTTAAAGGTTTTGATATTGATTCAAGTAGTTTAGATAACTACTTGAATCAATTTACCATTGATGGTAAACAAAAGATAGCGGGTGCTAAAAATATTATTAGTTACCTGTTAAATAATTCAGAAGATAATAAGTTAGGAGTACTTAAACTTGCTCTTAACTCTAATAAAGCATACATTAAGGACTTAGCTAATATAATGCTTAATACTAATAGAAAATTTTATGCTGAGGTAGAGATAAATAACAACCTTAAAGGGTTTTCTAAGTATAATGCAAATGATAATAAAATCTATATCAATGTAGATGCCATATCACAGAGATTTTCTGAAAGTGCTGAGGAATATTTGTATGAAAGAATAGTTCATGACTTCATACAAGGCTTTGCTAATAAGGAGCTAAAAAAGGCATATTCTGATTCAAATAGAGACTCCTCTCACATGAAGAATATAATCAACTTGTTTAAAGAATATCAAAATATTACTGATAAGAAACAGTATGATTTATTTAAAGGTAGCATAGAGAGAGAACCCATGCTGGACCCAAGAAGTGAGAGAAGTCTTGTAAGAGAAGGTTTTGCTGAAGGAACTTATAGAGCTATAACTAATCCTGCTGAGTTTTTATCTTATGGTCTGTCTAGTAGTGAATTTAGAAATACCCTAAGAAAAAGAAATTTATGGCAAAAGTTTGTTTCTTGGTTAAAAGACCTTTTAGGTATATCTCAAGATAATAATGATTTAGAGTATCTTTATAAGAATTTAGATGGTTATCTTAAAACTGAAGAAGAAAAACTACAAACAGGTTCTCAGAGTAGTACACCTTCATTTAGTAAACAAACAGAAGAAGCTTATAAATCTTTAAATCAAAATAAAACAGAGACAGGTAATGTAAAAATTGCAGGAAGTTCTCCTGCTTTATATACTCAATTACCTTCATTTAAAAAAGAAAACTCTAATGGTATAGTTGCTTACAGGACTAAACCAAATGACTTAATGGCATCTCTAACACAAGACAATGCTATTGGTAACCCTTTTAGTTATAATGCTAATAATAGAAGTGCTGCTGAAGCTACTAAGATGTTTATAGAATGGTTAGAAACAGGTAATAATTTTGGAGAAGCAAAAGCTACTAATGAGCTTAGAGAAGCCTTCCTTAATAAGGTAAAAAGCACACCTAAAGGTTCTACCATTTTATATTATAAAGAACTTAACCAGCCATCTCATGCTAATGCTATAGATTATTTAGTAAATAAATATGGTACTAATGGAAACACAAATTCTCAAGAAAATTCTACAGAGGAATATGGAGAAGAGTTTCAAGTAGACCAATTTGTATTTTCTTATAACCCTGAAACAGGTAAATACTATCAGCATTTTAAATCTAAAAAAGGACAAGTAAAAGAGATTACTAATGAAAAACAACAAAATAAAACCTTTTTAAAATATATAGAAAAATATCCTGAACACGCTGAAGTAATTACTTATGAGAATACAGGTAATAAATATGTTTACGATAAGCAAAGAGATAAAGTTATATCACTATCTACAGGAGATACTATAGTTCAACCAGATATTGTTGATAAGGTAAAAAACCATGAAGAATATGAACATAAAAAAGAAGTTGAAAGAGTAAAGAAAATAGTAAAATCTAATATATCTTCTTTAAATGATATTGATATGTTAGAACTATTTCACGAGTTAAGAAATAAGGGTTATGATATAAAAGATGAGGTAGTATATTTTGAAGCTCTTTTAGAGATTAGAGAGGATGAAAAAAAAGAAATACATAAAAAAGAAGAGCCTATTAAGAAAGAAGAAATAGCTAAAGAGGAAAAACCTAAAGAAGAAAGTAAACCTTTATATGAACATGAGTTTTCATATAAAGGTATAACAATACCTACTAGATTTCAATTATCAGAAGAACAAAAACAAGCTCTTATAACTCTTATTGAAAATATTACAAGTGGAGATACAGAACCTATCACTTTAAGTGGCTACGCGGGTGTTGGTAAAACTGCAGTGATAGGATATTTAGAAGATTACTTAAAAAAGAAAAGAGGTTATAAATTTCTCTATGGCGCACCTACTCATGCTGCTACATTGTATTTAGGTTATAATACTAAGAAAATGCCTTTTACAATTGCTTCTTCTGTTGTGAAAAGAATAAATGAAAATGGTAGTGTAACTTACACAACATCTTCAAAAGTAGACAAAGCATTATCAGATTATGACCAGAATATCTTTGTAGTAGATGAAGTTTCTCTAATGGATTCAACCACTATGGATAATTTCCTTTCTGTAATGGATAAAAAAGGTGTAAAAGTTATATTCATGGGTGATAAGATGCAATTACCTGAAGTAGCATCAAAAGGAAAAATAAACCCTGAAACAAAGAATCCTATAAAAGATGTTTCTAAGGCTTTTACTGACTTTAAATTAATACAATTATCTCAAGTACAAAGAACAAAAGATAATGCAATTTTAAGGGTTCTAACAGAGATTAGGAATAATCCTGATGGTGTATTACCTGTTGTGGATAACACAGAGACTCTACAGTTTTTTAATAAAGATGATAACACTAAAGGTTTTTACAAAGGGTTTAGAACAGCTTATGAAGCAGACCCTGAAGAAGCTATTTATATTACTTATACCAATGAAGATGTAAAGAATTTCAATAAATCTTTTAGAAAAGCTTTTTATGGTGAAGATGTAGATGGCTTAGTTGAAGGTGAATCTGTAATAGGATACTCTGGTTACAATAATAAAAAGATTAAAACAAATGACTTATCAAACAGTATAAAATATACTGTAGAAAATGTTAGTTATGATGGTTCTGAAGTAAAAATAACATTAAAATCTAATGCTGTACAAAAATTAGCTGATTTGCATACACCAAATAAAGAGAATGATAAAACTGTACAAACTACTTATTTACAGATGTCCAGAACTGACTCTTTAGATATGAAAAATCTTACAGATGAAGATTTTTTAAAGAATAATATTAGACTATCTGAGACATTCAGAGATGTTTATGATTTGAAAAAAAGAGCTTTAGAAACAAATAGATGGAATGGTTTTGGTGAAACTCTTGCTGAAATGACAAGTGGACTTGCTAAATTAGAAATTGGAGATGACTATTTCTATAATCCATATACAAATATGATGGAAAAGGAAAGTTCTGTAGATTGGAGTAAACCAGAAATGGCTAATCTAAAAAGGAATTATAAAGAACTTTTCATGAGTAAAAGTATTGATTATGGATATGGTATAACTATCCATAAAGCACAAGGAGCTACTTATAAGAATGTATTCTTTAATGCTACATCAACGGAATTTGCTAAAACAGAAATCCATGAAAATGGAATGAAAATAAGTACAGAAGGCAACTCTCTTAACTATGTAGCTATGTCAAGAGCAAGTGAGAAACTTTTTGTTCTCCACTCTAATAATATAAAAAAATTAAATAATGATAATTCTATAGAGTTGTCAAAAAACTGTAGTATATTTTAAAATAATATAATATGTCTTGTAATAATACAATATTCAATAGTAATAGTAGAAATGTAGTGATGAAAGGTTTTTTTGAAAAAGACCTTATCACTGCTCATAAAGAGATTAATGGTAGAACAAGAATACAAGTCTCTGACCTCAATGCTTTTAATTCCAGGAACCAAAGATTATATGATAGTATAAGAGAGCTGCAACCAAGCTTTATTTCATCTTTTGGTAGTATTCATAGTACTGACCCTACCTCTTTATTTTTTGATAAAGTAGATGGTAGTCCTGTACAATTTGAAATAAAGGATTATATGTTTGAAAGGTTATCTAATTTTAAAATGATAGGTTTTGATAAGATTAGAGATACATTAGAGGGTCTTAGTAAAGTAAGTGTACAAGCTGGTAATGGCTTTATAGAAATTAGAAATCATAAGGTACATGGTTTTTCAAAAGAAGAAGTAGACTCTATTATAGAACAATATAATAGGTTAGCTAAAAGAGATGATTTATTCTTAGGTGAAGAGCTTAAAAAAAGTAGAAATCTTGTGGATAAAATAGCATATAGACTTTTTGAAGCTTATGATAGCAGCTTAATATTAACAGCTAATGTAGATAGTAATTCTTTAAGAGTTGGTAATAGAAATACTAATAATATAATAAGAGTACAGACAAAAAATATTGAAAGCTCGAGAAATCTTCAAGAAATAAAAGATGAAGTAGCTAATAACAAAGCTAAAGAACTTACAAAACAAAACATTGAAGATAATAATAAAAGGGGTAATGATTATAATACTGATGGGGTGCCTTCAAATAATAATTGGGACTCAAACTCTGACCCTAATATTACACCTCCTGTAACTGATAATTATACAGAGTATACAAATTACTTAGAAGCTCTACTAAAAAGTGTACAGAAAAAGAAAGCTGAGCTTGTAAAAGAACTAAAAAATCCAAAAAACAAAAATAAGACTAAGACTATTGATGACCTAAATAAGCTAATAACTGAAGAAGGTAAATTACAAGAGTACTATAATAATGCTATATCTGGTGAAAATGAGAAAAAGGTAGAGACATTATCTAATGAATTAGATGATTTGTCTCATAAACTTGATGTAATAGATAGTGGTAGCATAAAGAATCTTGGAGATAGAGTTGATTTCCTTTTTGGATTTATCACAGGTACAAAATATGGAAGCAATGAAAATGTTGATTATGCAATAAGTGAGAATCCTGAACTTAGGTCTAAGGTACTTTCTCTAATGCATAAATATAACAGTAAGCTCAATGAAATATCTAATAAAATCATTGAAGAAGATGTTACTTATCAACATAATGTACTTAACAATATTGCATTTAAAAGAGCTGATGGTAAAATAGACAAAGATAAGGTAGATGATTTATTTAAAGTAAAAGATGATATAAACTTCTTTGAGAAAGCCCTTTTAGGGGTATCTCAAGCAAGTACTAAAGAATCTATTACTCCTCAAATATTAAAGTCATACCTTGAAAAAAATATGTCTCATAGGACATCTGAAGCTATTGCTTATAAGGATAGATTATTATCTGCTATTGAGAAATTAGAAGCAAAAGGTATTACTGATTTTAGCTTTATATTTGAGAAATTCCTATCAGGAGCAAGAACAGGAAATATCATTAGTAAGTATACTTCTGAGTATAGAAGAAAGCTTTATAATTACTTCAATATGGAAGTAGATAACAATGACTATGCTTCCTATTATAGTAAGAAAATACAGTGGTTAAAAGCCAATGCTGATGTAATAGATTTTAGAAAGATAAAGGCTTTTAAAGACCTTTATGGTAAGAACTACCCTAATGAATTTATTTTCTCTGACCAGGAAATGGAAGAATATGAAAATAATCTTAGAAGACAACTTGGTAAAGTATATGATAAAGAGATAGACAAAGTAAATAGTTGGATAGAAAACTATGAGCTTACTAAACAAAACTATGAGTCTAAATATGAAGCAGAGAGAAATAACCCTTTTGTATTTTTAAGGTCCTACTTTGGAGAATCTCCAACTACAGCAGCTACATTTAATGGTACAGGAGGTATATCAAGTATATTTCCTAACCTTAATGATATTGTATTTGTACCAAGAAAAACTTTTACTGAGGGTTATGATTTTAATGGTGAAGAAATAACTTCTGATACAGGATATTATAATAAGGACTTTGATAAGATTGAACAATCTGATGAGATGTTTGAATATTGGTCTGTATTAGAAGATATATACTCTCAATATATAAACCCTACCTATGATATATCGGGAATGAGTTTTGCTAAGATACAAAAGGAATTTTTTGAAAAAGTTAGTGATGCTAAAGGTTCTTCTAAGGCGGGTACTCTAATATCTAAAGGTATACAAGCTTACAAGGAATATTTCTATGAAGTAGGTGTAGGTAATAAGAAAGATAAAGGTATTGTAGAGAACTATTCTGATAAGACAAAACAAGAAATAAAGACTCTCTCATCAGCTTTAAAAGCTAAATCTATAGATGTGCTTAAATCTATGGCAAGAGATTTAGGTCTTACTATACCTAATAACATAACACCAGAGCAATTAGTTCATGAGATTGCAAGTGAAATGACTCTAAGAAACTACTCTTCTGATATTAATAAGATAACAGGAGCTTTAATTGATATGGTAGCTTTACAAAAAGCCAGAGAAGATACTTTACCTATAGCTAATATCTTACTTGAAAAACACAAGAAAACTGTAGGAGAGAGTGAGAGAGAAAGGAAAAATAGTATTGAGAAATTAGAACACTATATCAATAAAGTAATTAAGAATGAGCATGAGCATGCAAGAGGTACAGAACAATTAATAGGTAAAGAGATTAAAACACCTGGCTGGATAGAGATGTTACTTGATAAATTAGGTGTTATAGGCTGGCTTAAAAATAAAGTAGAGAAGAATAGGTTCTTCTATTTATATAGTGATTCAGAAAGACAACTATTAAAAGAACTTCAAAGTGCAAGAGAAAAAGGTCATAACTCTAATATAAGTGATAGTTTTTATCAAGATGGTATGAGATATGAACTTATAGTAGATGAAAATGGAGGTAGGTATTTTGCAAGCTATAAAGATAAGCACACAGGAGAAACTAAAATAGTTGATGTAACTCCGGAGCAATATGAAGAGGCTTATCAGAGAAATATAGAAGAAAAAATACAAAGCTTAGGTATTGACCTAAACAGTGCTGGTATTATACAGGGAATACTAAAAACTATCATTTTTAAAGGATTAGGGCTTAACCCTATTGGAGGTATCAGAAACAGAATGGAAGGTAAAAATACCAACCTTATAATGGATATGACAGGATATTATTGGACTAAAGGTAATATTAGACATGCTCATAATTTTTTAGCTTTTGCTAATATGTTGCATATTTTACCTGATAGGATTTCACCTGAACACATGGGTAAGTACAAGCAACTAAAAATCTTTAGGTCCTTAGTAGAAAAGATGAGGATTGTACAGGATAGAAAGAACCCTTTAGAGAGAAATATTGAGCAATCTAAATTCTCTATGGAGAAATATACCAATGTATTCTCTTGGGCTGTAGATAATCCTGAGTTTAAGAACCAGGGTTCTGTGGTACTTGCTATACTAATGGATACTAAAATAGAGAATAATAAAGGGGAATTAGTTCCTATATTTGACGGTTCTAAATTTACTGTATTTGAAGAAACTAAAGATGGCTCTTTAAGATTAAAAGAGGAATTTAGGTCCGAAGAAAATATAAGGAATTGGGAAAATATGGAAGTAGGATTTAATGAAGAAGATAATAATCAATTCTTTTTAACAAGAAATAAGATGAAGACAGCCATATCAAGAACACAAGGTAACTATGATGATATGGATACTATTTTGGCTTCAAGGACTATATGGGGTCAAGTTCTTATGATGTTTAAAAAATGGATGCCAGAACATTTCATGCAGAGATTTGCATCAGGGCAGAACTTTGACTTATTTACAGGAAAGAAACAAATGATGGGTAGATATAGAGCTGCTTGGAATAATAATCCTGCATTAGCTGTAACAGGGCTTTCTTCTATATTAGTAGGATTAGGCTTAGGAGCTGGGGCTTTAACTGTAGGGGGTATTACAGGAATTGTAGCTTTTAAGTTTATCCATAACATGATGGGAGGTAATAAAGGTATCTTAGAAGAAGCTAATAATATAGGAGGATTAGTAGCATTTACTAAATCAATACTTATTAGTACTCTTAATTACCCTTTAGAGCTTATCAATCTAAAGACAGGTATTCCAACAAAATATGATGGATATTCTAAGTTAAACCTTACTGAAGAAGAAATAGGTACTCTAAGGTCATTAGCTAAAGAAATAGCTGTAAAACTTACTTGGTTGAGTATTATGCTTCTTGCTAAAGCTCTTACTTGGGATGATGATGATGATGATGATTCAGATAAAAGAAAGCTCCATAACTTTTTAGATAATGAACTTAATACAACCATTAATACATTACAATCTTGGACAGACCCAGGGGCTTTAGCAAGTGATGTTTCAAGAAGTTCTTTTATTTTATATTGTGATAATGTAACAAAACTAATGAAAAGTGTTATGTTACTCAATGGAGGTGATGCTTCAAAATATGCTTTAAAAGTGTCTCCTGTACCATCTTTCTTTACACACATGGTATCTAAAGATGGTGATTTACTAATGCCTTGGCAATCTGATTATGAATATGATAAAGGTAAAACTTATTGGGATGGATTTATAAAAGAGTTCAAAGGTAGAGGACATGAAAAATGGTCTAAGAAAGAATACAATAAGATAAGAAAAGAGAAGAAAGCTGAAATGCTTGAACAAGGTCTTAGTGAAAAAGAGATTAAAGAAGCTCTTGGAACTAAACCTAAAGATATGTCTTATGTAGAGGCTTTAGATTATCTGGAGAATGGGGGATTACCTCAGCAAGAACCTAAGAAAAAAGGTAGACCTAAAGGCAGTAAAAACAAGAAAAAAGAGGATACAGCCCAAGAGTAAAAAAAAAAAATAAAGAAGATGGCTAAAAAACCATCTTCTTTATTTGTGTATTAATTTTAATTTTATTATTTTTGCAAGCTGAAATTTTTCTTTTTTTTATTCTGTTACATTTATAAAAAGAGTGCTATAAAGCACTCTTTTGTTTTATAGCTTCTACAATACCTTTAACTTTAAGGAATAAATCTCTTAGAGTGCCACTATTGTCTATAGTATAATCAAAGGCATCATCTGAAAGATATAAAAGGTCAGTTTCTGAGTAATGAGTAGTATCTAATTTTACTCTATTACTTTTTACTCTAATGAATATAGGTTTAAGTTCCTTTAGTAAATTATACTCATGTCTAAACCTCATGTCAGTAATAATATTAAACTCAAAATTTGACTCTTCTATTTGTTTTAATATGATTTTAGCAAATACTTCTTTTCCAAAAGTTTTACAGAACATATCACCTATTGTTGTATAATAGTTTCTTGGAGTCATTGATATATCAGTAAGTCCAATTTCATGTAAAGACCTATCTTTATATTCATCAAGTGTTTCAACAGGTGTATTTAATAAAATAGAAGTCATCTCCTTTATAGGTTTTGCAAAAGCAAAAGTTTTACACAAAGTATAGTGAAACATATCTTGCATGAAGTTTGCAACAGTATCTTTACCAACACCTTTATTACCTGATATTACTATTATTTTATTCATTTTCTTGTTCTATTAAAGGTAAAATACCATTATCTTTTAACTTATTATACAAAAATAATCTACCTTTTTGAGTCCATTTTGTGTTAAGTACATAAGTAGTAGAGGAATCATCAGAAAGTACTGTTTCAGATTTAGTATAACCACTTCTTGCATAATGAGCATGAGGAAGCCAAGTATTACCTTGTTTGTACTGAATACCTATATCATTAAGTTTCTTATTAAATTCTTGAGCAGTCATACCATAATCTTTAGCAATCTCTCTTACAGTAAGGCAATTAGTTGTTTTAAGTATCTCATCACAGTAATCTGCTTTAGGTTGTAATTCTTCAATAAGAAGAGTTTGTTGTTTTGTTTTTTCTTCAAGAAGAATATTTTTCTCTACTTCAGCAGCATAGGCTCTTAAAGCTTCAGGAAGTGTTTTAGGAACTAAAGAATAAGAACCATGTTTTCTTATAGAGGGTAATACTTCAGAAGCAATCCATTTCTTGAACTTTTTTGCTTCCTCTTTTCTTGATTGAAATATAAGTAAATAAAGGTTGATTTCATCAATGAAATTAGCCATAGAATTAACTAACTTATTGATACTCACACCCTCGATAGTAGTGACACCACTATTTAGGTCTACTAAGAAGATACCATCTTCTTCAAGTCTCTTTTTAGCATCACTTGGATTACCTATGTCAAGTATTTTACATACATCTGCTAAACAGAAAAAAGGATTATTATTATCATTAATAATCACCCTTACCTGACCAAAGTCAGGATTTTGAAAGATTTCTAAATTTCTCATATAATTTAATTATTTACTATTCATATCCATAAGGTTTTTCTTCACCTCTTATTTCATTGTTAATTACGCTTAGATGTATAAAGATTATATCTTCAAAATCCTCTACATAGGTATCAAAAGCTTCTATAAATTTTGGATTATCTTTATATACATTATGAAACTCATTTTTGAGTTCAATAGCTAATTTTCTGGCTTTATTTAGCCTATTTTTCATTAGAAATTTTACAAGTGGACTTCCTTCTAACAATTCACAAAATCTATCCATAGCACCTATATAAGCTATTGTAAGAAGAAAATAGTGAAAATGTTTATCTTTTTTAAGCACAGGTTTTGCTTTTTCAAGACTGTTTTGTCTTACAGCAAGTTTCATAAGTTTACTAACTTCTTGCTTTGTAAGTGTAAGTCCTCTTGCTTTTAATTCTAATTCAAATCCATTTTTGTCATAATTCATCCTTGATATTTTTGTTTAACTAATATACATTTATAATTTTTAAAATAATCATCTGATTTAAAGAAATTATTATATTTATCCATAATTTCTTCTGCTTTTTGCTCTTCTGATAGAGCTAATTCACCTCTGTAAATAGTTATAGGTAATCCTTTATTTCCTATAATTTCTTCAATAATTAATACTTTTATCATATAAAATCTTCATTATCTTTGTAAGTACTAGTTTCAATTGTATTACCATTAAGGTCTTTAGGAAGTCTTTCTATATAGTCCATAATCTTAGAAATATTGTTTTTTGATATGAAATATTGACTCTCCATAATATACTTAGGGTCTGTCTCATTAAGGTACATTTTAGTAGCCTCTAAAACATCTCTTGAACCTATAGAAGGGTTATTTAAGAGAAGTTTTTTTATTTTAGGTAGTACTGTATACATACTTCCTTTTCTTGAAAGGTTTTTCTTAGCAAACATTTCTATATATTCTTTAACCCACTCAAAACCCTCTGAAGATTCACCAAAGAGGTCAATTTTCCATGTAATTTTATCTTTGGTATAATCAATAGTATAAAACCCTAAAGAGGAAATTTTGTTATCCAAAGCTTCTGGAAAATAGGAAGGGTTTAGGTTTAAATATTTACAAAGTAAAAATACTTTACCATCATCTACAGAGATATTATTTTTAGTAAGAATCTCTGATACTTCTGGATTAAAATTAAGCTTTAATTTTATCATTTTTTTCTAAAATAATTACCAACTACTAAAAATGAAAGCATTATAAAAAATACTATATTGATTACAGGTATAATACTTAATAAAACAAAAAGAAATTTACTATTTGACCTATACTCTTCATCAAATAGTTTTTCAATTGTAAAAGGTGTATTAAATACTTTTAATACATAATGCAAGATGTAACAAAAAATCATTGGTACAAAATAAACAAATACAAATTCTATCATAATAATTAATTTAAGTGTTTTACTTTACTTCCGTGTAGTACAAAAAGTTTTTTAGAAGCTCTACTCATACCTACATAATTTAATGAGTTACCTTCAGTACCTACTTGTATATCTCTTTCCATTAAAGGATTTGTATTGACTTCTGTAGATAAAGAGTTAAAAAATATATTACTGTAAGTAGCTCCTTGAGACTTATGAATAGTAATACCATACCCATAATCTATACCTTTTTCAATAATAAGTTCTGGAAATTCCTTTTTTACTTTTTCATGAGTAGGATTATGAGAAGAGTATAATTCCATTCTATCATTAGCAGGTACATAAATATAAGTATTACCTAAATCTATACTCTTAAAAGAGCTTGTCAATTCATCTATATGAGAATAATAATTTTTCCAATTATTAGTTTCTATAGCATTTACTTTAGCATTGTATATCTTTTTGAAAAGATTACTAATAATCCTATTATTCTTTTCATACATTTCTCTTGTAATCTCTTTAAATACTATACTATCTTTTTCAGATAAAGGGTAATAAGTAGTACTCATATTAGATAGTTCTTCATTTATCATACTTAGTACTTTTGAATATCCTGCTATAAATACAAAAGAATCTTTAAATCTAACATCAGTTACTTGAAACTTTACAGAATTAGCAAGGTTACCATTAACAATATTCTTATTGTTATAACCCCCATAACCTATAACACTCTCTCCAACATGTAATCCATAAGTATCTTCATACAATACTTCTTTTACCTTTTTATTGAATGCTTGTATAGATTGGTTAGTATAACTTACAAATACAGTGTTCTCAGGTTCTTCTTTATATAACTTTATAAATTTTTCAAAGAACTCTGCTTTCTGCCCTGCATTATAATAAGTAACAGTCTCTGTATTATCTATAATAGGGAGTACACCTGTTGGATTACTCCTTATCTCTGTAAGAATTTTAAGTATACTTACATCTTCTGTTCTTTTTACTTCTGTTAGCTGGACCAACTTAAATTTAGTAAATACATCAGATACATACTTATTTTTATCTTTTGTAATCTCAGGTATCTGAGCTTTATCTCCCATGAAAACAATATTTACTTTTTTAGCAGTCATAAGCCTTACTAAATCTTCAACATCTTTTCTTGATAACATAGAACTCTCATCTACAATGAGAACATTCTTTTTATAAGGGTCTAAAGCACTTGTAAATTTAGAGCTTAATTTCTTTTCAAAAGTCCTTGTTTTTCCATTATACATATTAACCATAATACTTTGTATAGTATAAGGAAGAAAGCCTAAATTTAGCCCTAAATATACAGTGGCAGCATGTGTTGGTGCAGCATATATAAAGTTAAATCCAGAGAACTTATCTCTTTGGAACCTTCTTTTCATGTATTTTTGTAGATATCCTATTAAAGAAGTCTTACCGCAATTGTGTGTTACTGTAAAGTCTTCCAATATAAAAAGGTTATCACCATCCAATGTAAACCCATAGTAATTATCAACAATATCTTTTTCTATTTTTAAACCTGTATGTAATCTATTTTTAAAGTCAGAAATCTTTTGTACTTTTCTTCTTTCAACTAATATAGGTAACTCTTTATCAACTGAAAAAGTTATTCTCCAAACTTTATAATAATCTTCTTTACAATTTGTACAAGTTGCATATTTTACTCTACAATTTACATAAAATCCAAGACTTCTTATTAAAAATGTTATATCTTTAGCAAGTTGCTCATATTTTGTAATTATTTCATAATCTTTTCTATTTTCACCAGCATATCCATCTGTATCTATTAAACCAGCTAATAATTTTTTTCTGTTTTCAGAAGAATTAATAAGAAAATCTTTGGGTATAAACTTGCTTTCTAAATGAGATTTATTAGTTATTCCAAAGTACTTTTTAAATTCTTCTAATATACCTTCTTTGTAAAGATTGTATGTTTTACATGTTTCATTGTTTCTTTTTTTCCATATACTTTTTATTACAAAGTTTTCTTGTAAATATTGTTCTATTTCAATATCACTGTTTGTTATATTAGGAAATTCTCTTGTAGTACCATCTCCAAGCCATAAACCTAAGAAATATGGGTCTATTTTAAGCTCTTTTTCAGGAAACTCTATAAGGTTTGCTTTATAACCTTTATAATCTTTTGCTGAAGTTTTATGTGATAAATACTGTAAAACAGTCTGATTAACTAAACCTTTTTTATGGTGCTTTGTTGATAGTATATGAGATTCATTTACTCTATAGCTCATACCTCTGTTTTGATGTATCCAATACATTTGTTCTCTACCTCTTTTCAATTCAAGAACAGTTCTTGGAGTACTATCAATACCCATTAACTTATCTCCTACTACAACATCTTGTACTTCTTTATAAGAACCATCAAACATTAAAACTTTGGTTCCATAAGCTAAACAACCCGCATATCCTGATAAAGTAATAGGTGTAGTTTCATTTATTACATGCTTTATAATTTCTTTAAGGGCTTTATTTTGCTCCTGAGTGAGTTTAAATTTTGTAGGTATAGAAATACCTTCAAACTCAAACCAATTATTTTCTTTTTCCATCTAAAAAATTTTTAATTTTTTCTATATATTTGTCTCTTGTATCTGTGTCAAGAGCATTAAATCTGAGTAACATATCACCGGAGGTCCAATGAGTAATATATCTTATTGCTTTTCTAAGATTTTCTTCAGTGTCTTCTATAGTGATTTTATTTACCCCATCTCCCCAATCTTGTGTTAATTTCATACTAAGGTAAAAAAATAAAAAGGGTGATTTTATTCACCCTTTCAATTGAATAAATAAAAGCATTTATGGCACAAAAAATTACTAAATTTAATTTCCTAAAATTACAGGTGTTTTACCATCTGTAATAATTACTTTATTATTTGTTGTTTTCAGCATTTCAATATACTGTTGCATTAAGATTTCTCTTGTAAGTCCAACAGACTGTACTTTATTTGTTTCAGCATCAATTTTAGCTTTCTCTAGCAACATTTTAGAAGTCTCTAATTCATTCTTTACTCTATTGGCTTCTTGAATTGCTTTATTTCTATTTTCAATAGCTATAAGCATTGAAGAAGGTGGTCTAAGTCCTGAAGTAAGAGTTGTTAATTCAAAATATTTACTATAAAACTCTTCTTTCAATCTTTTATTTACTGATTCTTCAAATGAAGCCATGTTATTCATAAGACTATCTGTAGTGTATTTTCTAGCTTCTTCTCTATAAGCATCAGTAACACGTTTATTAAGTATATTTTTCTCAACTAAGTCAAAGAAAGAGTCAGGGTCATTGATATTATAATTCTTATAAGAAAATACAATTTCAGGACCTTTACCTCTTACAGGCACATAAGTATAAGCTGGGTCTACAGTAAATACACCAGCATCTTTAGCAGTAATCTCTACTTTATCAGGGTCTCCTGATTGTTCCCACATAGGAACTTGATACAATTCTGAGCCTGGTCCTAAAATACCTTGAGCTCCTGTTACTACTTTGAAAGAATTAATACCATTTCTTCCATACTCTGTCATTAGAACTCCTTCATAGTTAGGTTCTGGTCTATTACAACTAATTATAGATATTGTAATAAGCAAAAATAAAATAATTTTTTTCATCTTTTTAAAATTTAAAATACTTTTCATAAGGAAATACTATCAGTATGATAATTACAAGGACTAATCCTATAAGCCATAAATAAGGCATATCTGACCTAAATAGTAACATTATACTTATTACTAATAAAGCAATTAGTATTACAAACAATAATATTTTTAAGAACAATTTTCTCATATTATTTGTCTTTTATAAATTGTCCATTGCTATCCATGTGTCCTGTTCTTTTAGAGATTGTATTGTAAGCAATTTCTAAACACTCTAAAGAATCTATATTCTCCAAATAACAGTACATATTTATATTGATAAGAAAAGCTGTTATTGCTAAGGCATAGGGCTTTCTTTCAAATAACATATCTATAAGTATGTTACTAAGAATTGCTAAGATTTTATTTGAGTCAGTCTCACTATTCTCTTCAACAAGTTTCTTAATATCATCTTTTTGATAAGCAAATTTAAATACAAGACTAAAATCAGCATTCTCTACTTCTTGTTTCTCAAACCAAGTAGCATTGATAAGAGTAACTAAAATGTCACCTACTGAATCTTTTTTTAGTTCATTATCTTTATTAATGTGAGCTGCTATAAGCTCACCTAACTCCTCATGAGTTTTAAGAAGTTGTGCTTTTTTGTTTCCTTTTTCATGGATACCTTTTTCTTCTGCCCATTTATTTACAAGAGCAACTAATTCTTCGACTTTTTTCATTTTAATTTATTTTTATCAAATTCTTCAAATTTAATTTCTCCTTGTGTACCATAGCTATAGCCATTTAAGAACCAATATCTATAGTATTTTTTATCCCAAGTATAAATAGTTACTTGAAATATAAAATGTTCTTGTATATTACTGAGTTTCTCCATCTCTTTTAAGACTTCTTCATACATCATTTCTTTTATTTCATTGTAGCCTTTTTCAAGAAGTCTAAAAAGAGGTTCAAAAGAAGTAAGTCTTCTGTAAGGTTTACAATCTATACTTACACCTCTTTTAGTTTCACAAGAAATCTCATAATAATTTATTTTATTTGCTTTTTCAAAAGCACTCAAGTCTAAATTTTCTCTATCCATTTTAAATATTCAAATAAGGGTGTAAAATGTTCATCAACAACATCATATCCATAACCTTGTATTATTAAAAAATAATATTCTTTGTAGTATATAGGTATAAAACCTAATTCATACAATTTATCTACATTACAATATTCTGAATCAATGTAAAAATCATCACATAAATAAACTACACTTTGCCATACTTCTGTTGTAGGATGAATTTCCAATTCTTCAAATAAGTTATCATTAGTTGGATATATTAATTCAGCATTATCTTCCCAATCTTTCTCATCTAATATAGAAAAAGGTATAGTAGTAAACTGTCTTTGAATTAAAGTATTAACTTTACTTTTTCTATCTAAATATTTAGCGATATTTGTTATAGCATCCATCAGAAACTAATTAAATTTCTACCTAACCCTATACCAACAAAAGGTTTTAAACCTTCAGGAGTAATACCATAACCAGCACTTACATTAACACTCCATTTCTTCTCTTTTGGTAGTTTGTAAACACTTCTAATTTCTTTTGTAACACTAAAAGGATTATGATTAATTACATTTACATAAGTACCATCTTTTTCTTTAGATAGTGTTATATCATATTGATTTCTGATATATAATGCCATTGCTGTTGTATCTTTATCCATAGATACAGTACCCCAAACCCAATCTTTTAGATTAAAATCTGTTTCAAACACAATATCTTCTTCTCCATATTTCACTACTTTTGTTTTTATAACAGTATCCACCTTAGTTTCTGTTTTTACTATAGAAGCAGTTATAGTACCTTTTTTTACAAGATTTTGAAGTTCCTTTATAGTTTTATCTTTGACTTGTAATTGTTTAAAAAAAGACATATTATCTACTTCTATAGAACTGATTTTAGAAATGAGCTTACCTTCCTTATCTCTATAAGATACTAAAGAGTCTTTTAGCTGAGCTATAAGTTTCCTCGAATCAATTTCTCTTTGTTTGTAAGTACATTCTTTAAACATTAAAGAGATAAGAAGTATTAATCCTAAAAGTACTACAGCAGGTAGTAAATAGGAAACATATTTTAATATTTTATTTACCATAATTCATTTTTGTCAAATTTTAATTCCCCTATACAAATTTGTTTATTACCATTATAATAGTAACTCTTTTCTATATCTAACCTATCTTCTCCTGACCTTTCTACTTCTATTTTTAAGTAAGGAAATTGATTAGATAATCTAAGTAAATCTTCTAAATAGTTATACCACTTTTTATAGTACACATCTACTTGTTCAGGCAATAGTTTTTCTGTGTAATAAGCTTGGTCTTTATTGTTATTTTCTCTGATTGCATCTGTTATGACACATAAATCACTATCATTTTCTAAGAAATCAAGAATTTCTTTTTGTTGTTTTACTGAAAGTTCTTTTTTATTAAAGACAATTTCAAAATCACTATAATATCCCATAAACAATTTTGATTAAATAACATCTAAGTATTTTTGTAATTTATCTTTGAAGTCAGCTTCAAAAGTTTTTACAGCCAATTTATACAATGTAGGTATATCATTTAATACTTCATCTATAAGTTGTAATTTAGATTTTAGTTTTGGACTATGAGTTTTATTATAGGCTTCAAATCTTGCACTAAGGTTGATATGATTTTTCTTTTCATAAAAATCATAAAGTGTTTTCCAACGCTCTCTTATAAGATTATTTTCATTACCTTTCATTCTAATAATTTCATTCAAGAACTGTCTTTGTGTCATAAGCTTTATATCATCTGTAAGATAAGATATAACATCTGTCTTATGAGCTACAAGTGCTTCTGATTTTTCTAAGCTTTCTTGGAGTTTCTCATTTTCTTCAATCTTAGATACAAGTTCGAGTAGAGCTTCTTTGTAAGTCTGTGGAAGTGCAGGTTTTAAAAGGGCTCTCTCCATCTCATTAAACTTATTAATGTAAGCCATCTTAAAATCATTGTAACCTTGAATATTGAACATGTATAGAGTAAATCCATCTTTAGTTAGAAGGTACTCTTTATATTCTCTTTGTTGCCCATCAACTCTGTAAGTACTTGGTATACAAAGAGAACGGAAATTTCCGTTTTCTAAAATCTTGTCAAGAGATTCTAACACATCAGAATGTCTTTTTCCTAACTCATTAGCAATAACTCTACTACTAACAACCAAACCATAATCTTGGTTTTTCTCAATTTTTACATCTACTAAATTCATAATGCTAATTGTAATAAAATAAAAGGCTCTATCAGGTTTGCTTCAAACAACAATAGTTATTTACCTGATAGAGCACTTTCTATATTTTTACTAAAAATATTTTTATATCACATGTTGTCTGAAGCGGTGCAAAGGTAAGAAGAAATTTTAATCTAAAATAAACTTTAACTAAAAATAATTATTTTGGTATTTATTCAGTAACTATCTAATATTGAATTATTACTTATTGAAAAGAGGTGACTAAAAAAGCCACCTCTTAGATATTAATACTTAATCCTATACAAATATTTTATCCCAATAAGTCTCTAATGTACCATCTTCAAGTTTTTTAGAGATTACAAATTCTTTATTAGATAAATGAGGAATGCGAGTTCCTCCAATTAATCCAATAGAAGGATTAAAAGATATAGTATTCTCATTAGGAGAACTTCTATATAATAATCCCATAGCATCAGTTTTTAAAGCTAAAATATCTTTTAATTTACCTTCAATAGCTAAGTCTTTTACATTACCTTCCATATCTTTATCTGTTTTTAAAGATTTGTCAGCTACATGACCCAAAAGGATTAGACATTTACAGTAAGGTTTAAAGAAGTTAATTATCTGCTGTAAAGCATTTCTTTTGTAACCATAACCAGCCCCATAAGAAAGATTTGTAATGTCATATTTCAAATCTTTGATTTGGTTCTTAGCATTCATTGGGTCCTTATTATAGTTCTTAATAGCTAATGTGTTTGTTACTGTGTCATACAACATAGTAATAGTATCAAAAACTATAAAGTCAAATTGTGGCTTCTTTTCTTCAAACTCCTTACAAAGTTGAGAGAAAATAGTATAGTTGTTTACTTTAATGTAATTACCACTATAGTAAGCCATACCATCATCAAAATCTAAAATAAGATAACTTCCTGGAAGGTGTGTCATTAGTTCAGTTTTTCCAATCTTTGGATAACTGAAAATAATCATTTCTCTTGCATTTTGAGAAACTTTTTCTTTCTTGATGTTTTCTAATAAACTCATATTTAATTAAAAATTAAGCCTGTCAAGCACTAAGACTCAACAGGCTTGATAAAAACTAAAACTTATAATAATTAGGCACTGCAAAGATATAAATTATATTTGAATTACAAACTAAAATTCAATATAATCTATATCAAATTCTTTGCATTTACTCTTAAACTGAACAAAATCAACTATTAGTGTTGGTTCTAAATCAGATTTTCTGATAATATTTTCACACACATTTAAGTTATAATGTCTTACAACATTTTCTGGTATGTAGATATCATCTTCTTCAAAATAGTGGTCTCTAATAAACTTTTTAATTTGTTCATCTAATTTAGGTAAGAAAAGTACTTTATATATAATAGCACCTAAATTTTTAATTTGTTCTTCCATTTTTTATTTTTGATTTTAATTCCATTACTTTTTTGTTTAAACCTTTACAGTTTTCTTTATAAATTTCAAATCTCTTTTTGTAATGTTCAAGTTCTGTTGAAATGAGTGATTTTTCATCTTCTAAACTTTTAATTTTATCTTTCAAAAGAGCTTTATCCATTACAAAAGTTTTTACATCTGCTTTATGTGCAGTTTCTTTATTTACTTTATAACCTATATTATACAATATAGATAGTATTAGAGATATTACTAAAATTGTTTCTAAGATTGTCATTTTTTCTTAATTCCAAAAATCACCTTTTGATGGTGTATAATTAAAAATTTCCTCACTAAATCTCGGAGGATAGTCTAATTCAAAATTATCATTAAACATCTCCTCCTTGATATTAGTGTCAAAATCAAAATTCACTCTTTTTATAAAAGCCTTTTTTCTTTTTTCATCTTTTAAGAAAACATCTCTTGTACTTTTTATTATTTTATTTACTTCTCTTTCTAATGTTTTGTTATCAAACTTCCTAAAACCAAAATATTTATTTATTTGTTCTTCACTATACATTAAGCTGTATTTACCTTTTATGAAGTTATACATAGCATTCTTAAATATATAAGGTATTTTAAGGACAACAACATGCCCTGTACTAAACTTATCATATTTATAAACATAATCAGAAGTATAATAATGTTGTATTCTTACAAAATGTAAAAATTGTTGGAATTTTTCTCTATACTTTTGAAGATTTATTTGCATGTGATTTTTAAGTTCAACATCAAAAAGGATAAATAAGTTATCTTCTTCAAAAGCTACATTTGTATCTCCAATTCCAATACTAAGTTTTATAAAAGAGGTAATATAATTGTCTAAATCTGGTCCATAATATTTTAATGTTGGGTATAGATACCTCCAAGTTTTGTTTTTAAATAACTTTCCACTGTGTATTTCCATAACAAAATCAAATTATTTAAGAGGTACTATACCACTCCAATCTAATATTAAAGTATCTTTACCCTCTCTAAGCATTCTATCCTGAGAAAAACCATTCTCCATGTAATAAAGGTAATCATCTAAAAGGTCTATATAACCTTTTATTTTACTTAATCTGTGATAGGGTTCCATTTCATTAGAATCCCATGTTTCTCCTTTTAAATATAAGGCCTCTCTACCAAACTTTCCAATGTATAAGAGACTTTCATCACAAGTAAATATTACAGGTTCTTCATCTTCAGTAGTACTAACTACAATAAACTTAAAATCTAATATCCTATAGTCTTTAAATTCATTGTTTTCTTTCCACTGAGAAAGAGCTTCTACATACCATGCAGCTTGAATTTGATAACCTCTTTTTCTTAGAGATTCAGGGAAGTTCTTTACAGACTCACCAATAGTTTTAAGGTCAATTGGAGTTATAGTTTTATTGTTATGGTCAATATAAACTATATCTAAAAGAGCTTTACAATCTACTTCTTTTACTTCAAATTCTATAGGTAATTGTTTAAAAATAGTTACCTCTTCATCACTATCTTTGAAATACTTAGAAGTATATTGGTTTGTGTAAACTTTCCTTACAACATTAGATACTATTTCTGCTTCTTCTTGAGTAAGAATTGTCTTATCTCCAGAACTTACAATCTCTTCCCAATATTCATGGCAATCTAAAATCTTATTTATCCTTGTTTCAAGTTTCAAGTTCTTATAATAACCATGAGATTCACAGCTATCAACAATTTCTTGCTTTAGAAATTCCAAATTCTTATAAGAATCATCTTCAGCAATCTTGTCTTTAGCATTAGAATAAACCTCGTATAATATGCTTTTTACCACATCAGATGGCTTATCAGCTAAATGAGAAATATAGTACTTCTCATTAAAATCTACCACACCGGTAAGATAAGTATCTACAGCACTACCTATTACAAAGTGTTTCTTCTCTTCAAAGAAAAGCTCTGGTTCTTCTGTTTCAAGAAAAGCTTTTGGACTATATAAAAGAGTCTTTAATTTACTCTGAGATAACCTTGGACTGTCATAATAATTTTCTTTTGTTAATTCCATTTTTCTATTTTACTAATTAATAATTTAAAGTCTTCAAAGGTCATACTTACAATTGTATCAAATTGTGTTCTTTTTTTACCTTGTCCAACCTCCTTTTTGTGTATAAGGATATTAGGTAAGAAATACTCAATAGAACCTTCAGGAAATACTTCCCTAACTCTATCATGTACATACCTAATTTCCTTAGAAGCATTTAAGCCTTTTTGCTTACCTGCTTTTATCTGAATATTCATAGGGACAAAGAGAAGGTCAATTCCTGCATTATCATGCATTTTTGAGCCTTCTCTTGAAGTTTTACAATGTGTAAATCCTAATTCTCTGAATGCTGAAGCAAACTCTCTCTCAGCATTACTACCTTTTCTTTTATTTGTTGCTCCTTTTGTCATAGTTTACTAAAAATACTTTCTACAAGTTTATCTTCCATATAGCTAAAATATTTTTCAACTTCTTCTAAACTTTTCATTTCAGGTAATAAATTTACAGTTTTAAATATTTTAGATTCTAAATTAGTTGTTTCTACAATATCTATATTAAACATTCTAACAAAATGTAAATAATAAGTGTCAAATTTCTTTCTCCATGTATTGTATTTGTCATCTGTAAGAAACTTTCTATCTATATAAAGAGTTAGATTATTTTCTAAATTCTTATCTAAAAAATTTAATTTTTCTTCTGAAGATTTCAAACTACAAAAAGCTATAAAGAAATGATTAGGAACACATAGAGATACTAATAGTTCATTTGTATCTAAATCCCAAAGAGTTCCCATTGTAGTGAATAAATTTACTACATTATCACCAGATTTGCTTCTCATAAATGAAAAACTAAATCTTTGTTTTCTCATGTCTGTAAAAAAACTATTGTAAGATTTTTCAAACTGAGAATCACTTATATAGTTTTTATCTACATTGTAAGAATAATAGACACTCTTTTCAGGACTTGACACACCTTTTATAAAATCATCATATAAAAATAAACTGTTAGCAGGTACAGTCTTATTCTCTATAAATAAACAAATATTTTTATCTATGTAATGATTACTACTTATATCTTTTCTTGAATAAACTGAACCTGAAAGATTACTTAGATATTGGAACAACAAGTTGTTTAATTCTCTATTCATTTATTACAGTATTCATTGGTAATATATAATCCCATCTAAAAGGGACTTCTCTATCATCTTCACCTGTTACACAATTAGATAAATGATTAGTAAAGAATCCTACAGCATGAGAGGATGCCATACATGAAATATGTGTTGTTGATTTTAAAGTACATATCTCATCAGGTATCTTATCATCACTGAAAAGACTCTTTTTATAATCTTCTATCTTATCTGGCGTAACACAAAAGATTTGCATATTCTCAAAATTGAGTCTTGTATCAATAAAAATTGGTATATTATTTTTATCCTCTTTGCTATAATTATTATTAACATAGGTACACCAATTATTAAAGAATATCTCTCTTGCTTTCATATTGTCAAAACAAGAAAACATAAATTTATCAGTATAGCTATTTTGGTCATAAGGGTCTTTAGATGTATTTATATTTACCAATGCAAAATCTTGTATTCTGCTTTTTAAAGCATCTACTTTATATTTACCAACATCATCATAACCAAAGAATTGTCCAGCTAAATTATGCTCTTTTATTTTGTCAAAATCATAAACAAAAGGCTTAAAATTCATTCTTGCTAATAGCAAAGAAGTGAAGGAACCTAAAGAACCTGCACCACCTACTATAACATTTCTAACTTCAGGGTTGAACCATACAGCCCCTTTAAATCTACTTGTTGTTGTCTCATTCATATTTTATTAATCATTTTTTGTATTGCTTCTACAAGAACTTCAATATATTTGTTATATTTACTTGGTTTTATAGTAAGAAAATCTTCATACTCTTCTAATAAAGCTTCAAGAACTGACCTAAAACCTTCATCACTTTTAATATTAGGGAAGTATTCAGAATAAATATGTTCAAAATTATCAAAGAAAGTTTCTTGTAATACTTTTGGAGGTATTTCATAATCAATATAATATTCTAATACATCCATAAAGTCTTTAAAAGTAGCTCTGTCAGAGAAACTTATAAGTACATTTACTGAAAATTCTGGTATAGTACTTGTAATGAAGTAATCTTTTTCAACGTCTTTTTTTAGGTCTTTTTTTTTAGAGTAGCTGGTGCTTGGGACTAAAGGAACAGATTTTCCTTTACTTGGAGTAACACCATAACTCTTAGAGTAGCTACTTATAGTACCATTACTATTATAATTGATGCCATAAATATTGTCACTATAGTTATTACCATAGTTAAAATTACTCCCATAATTATACACAGGAACAGTCATAATATCCTCTACAGCTTGAATAAAATCTTCTCTTAGATAAGGCCTTTCTATATCAATATCACAGTCATAAATAACAAGATATTGTTGATTTTCATTGTTTACACTGACACTATATTCTTGACCAAACTCATCAAGAGCTTTTGCTGTAGTTTGAGAAGAGTTTGTATTAGCTACAAAACAAAGTTTAGCTACCATTTGTTCCCTATTATTTACTATAAGAGAAAGATAAATATTATTTTTGGGAGCATTAATTTCTAAATCTTTTGTATCTGTACCAGAAAAGAATGATTCCATACTATGATGGCTGTGCACGGGTCCATAAAAGCAATCTTCAAATTGTTCATTTTTGTTTATAAAATTCACATATCTTTCATCTACTTCATACTCTGTATAAGTAGTATTACCTTTATCTAAAGGAAGAATAGCTCTTGTAACAATCCTTAAATTTTCTGGGTCTTTTATAGAACCCTCTAAGTCATAGAAAAGTAATCCTGACCATTCTACACTATTTATTCTTTTACAGAGGTATGTTATCTCGCTGTAAACCTCTTTTGTAACTGTTAATTTTATTTTTGTAGACTGATTCAAATGCTTCATTTTTTTGTATTTTTTCTAATCTTCTTGTTAAACATCTTTTTATATATTCTTTTGTTTCTTTCATTAGCACCAATTTTGGTGTTACAGTATCATTATCTTTAGGTATATCAGTAATAACTAATGGAAACTCTTTTTGTTTATATACTAAAGGTATAATATCAATAGAGCTATCTGGTAAATAATTTTTAAATGATACATTAAAAGTATTATTTACATGTAGTTCATAGTTATTATCTTCTAATTTATAACATAAATAATACTTTCTATAATTATCCAATTCTTCATCTAAAACATCAACTGCATATTTTTCAAATTCTTCATCAAAATCCACTTTTAATTTATTATTTTCTAATGATAAATCTATGTGAACATTTTTACTTTTATAATCTTTAAATAAATACTTTAAGAAGTCATCATCTGATATAGCATAATCAAAACTTGCTCTACTATAATTATTACTTGTAGTAGGTAATCTGATTTCAGAGAATTTATGATAAGGCATACCAGATAAAGATTCATAATAAACAATAGTAAACATTTGAACAAAAAAGTTTGTCCAAAATTCTTCATTGTTATTTTCAGGCTCATTTGTTTCTAATATCATTGTTGATAAATTACTAGTACCTAAACAAAAATTACTAAAATATACAGAAGATAAAGCCAGGTCTTTAAAACCACAATAGTTAGTATGGGGTATATTATCATAATGACTATGTCCATAAGAATAATATTCTGCAAATGTCATAGTAGTTCTTCCACCTTGAATATTAAGACAATAAGGTATACCATTATTAGCAGACATTTCATATAGAACAAATAAATCTTTTATACCATCGTATTTTTTATTATCTTTATTTTCTATAGTTACTTGAGGAAACCTTGTAATAAATCCCCTAAAAAATACTTTTATTTTACCATTTACAAGCCCATAATAAAATAAAAAATCCCAATTATCACCATAAATCTCATTCAAAGATTTTATTATAGGTTCTAATTTCTCTAAATAACCAATAGATATGTTTCTTTCTGGTCTATCACTATAAAACAATCTATTTTTTTTAGATTTTTCTTTTAAATATTCATAAGGATTTTCTATTCTAAGTCTTAGATAATTTGTAAGAGCTTTTTCAAACAAACCTTTTTTAATTATTCTTTCTTTATACATAACTTAAAATAAAAAGAAAGTGAGGTTTCCCTCACTTTCTAAGTTTAATATAAAACAACTCTATGAGATTATAGTTTTTTTAGAATCTCTAAATCATCTAAGTCTTCTTTAGAGAGTCCATTAGAAGTATTTACAGGTTGAGCTACTTTTATCTCTAATACTGATGAAGCATTTTTTGAAGTAGTATCTTTTAGAAGAGTGATGATAGTATTTATTTTACCATTAAGTACACTAAGAGTGTCTTCTACATCTGAAAATCTGTTATGAAGAGATTCAAATTCTTCATCAAAGTCAATACCTTGTTTACCATCTTTCTGAGTAATGAAGAGCTTAAAATCTCCTGAAGGAATTTCAGCATTTGGAGAAGTTATTACTACACCTTCTCCTAAAAGAACACGCATTTCATCAAATACTTGTTCCATGCTTGAACCTACATTAGCATCTCTTATTAAACCAGATAACTCAGAGAACTTGTTATCTTTTAATTGATAAATAACTTCATCACCTTCTATACGAGTTGATGATGTTGCATTAGGATTTACTTCAATTTTGTATTTACCTCTAATACCTCTTCCTGCTAAAACTTTTACTGTTTGTACTGTTGTCATGTTTTCTTGTTTTTAAAAATGTTACTAAATAATTAAATTGTTGCATCTGAAAATCTTTCTTTGATTACTTTTTCAATAAAAGCTAATTTCTTGTTTAAAACTTCAAGCTCTGTTACAGCTATAAGTTCTTTCAAGTAATCATAAGGAATTTGTTTTTGCAGATATTTAATATCTGCTTCCTTTTCTGCAATTTGACCTTTTACAGAGAGTTTCTCTTCATTTAGTCTCAAATGAGCCCTCTGTGCAATAAGCTTTAAGTTTTCTACTTTAGCTTCTTTTTCATCTAGAGAAATAAGCTCTAAATAAGTTTCTTGTTTTTTGTTTACTTGTTCCATTTTGAAATGTTCTTTTTAATAAATTTTTCTAATTCTTGTTTACCTTTTATTTTTAGTAAATCAGAAGGGTCTTTGATACCTTTATTAAACAAGCTTGGGTCTAAAGTAATATTAGTAGCTATGTTGGGTTTTATGTCATTTATAATATCTTTTACTAAGTTACCTGCTCCAATACCTGTATTATCATTATCAAACCAAACAATGATTTTATCTTTGTTTTTTATAAGTTTTTCTAAAATCATATTATTTGGTACTTGACCTTCATTTTGAAACCAACATACATTTAAACCTTGATTTTTTAAGACTCTATAATCTTTGTATGACTTGGTGATTATTAATATACCTTTCTCTTTAAATTTACCACCAATATCATTCTGAGTACAATTTGTAAACCATTTATATTCCTTTTCAAAAGGGGAATATATTTTCTTTTTATTGTCTTTAAAATCTGTATAAGCGTATGATTGTTTAGTATTAATTGTAAAAGGTTCAAAAGTATCTTTCTTAAAGCTTGAAAAAGCACAAATAGCATAAACTCTGTCTTCAAATAGGTTTTTACTTGATATTTGATAAGAAGACCAAAATTTCTTATCTACACTATTCCAGCTTCTAATGCTTATGAAAATATCTTTTTTTATATTTAATTTTCTTTCAGGTTTGTATTTAACGATTGGATTAATAACTTTTTTACTATTATTTATTATAGAAAATTCAATATAATTAAGAGCTTCCATAAAAGACATATTAAGACATTCTCGTACAAAACCTATACAATTGACACCATGTGTAAAAGTAGCCCAATCATGAAAATATAATATACCATTGTCATCATATTTAAAATAGCAACCAGGTTTATTATCTTTTCTATAAGGAGCTAAATACATCTTTTTTTCATCTATTTCATCTTTAATAAAAGCAGCAAAGACCTCCTCCTGATACTTAAAAATATACTCTTTTTCTAAAGTATTATAACCTTCTTTAAAGCCATACATAGATTTAATTTTTGGCTACAAAGTTAGTTATTTATTTTAGAATGGGAAATCTCCATCTAAATTTTCTCCTGTACTTTCTTCAATTGCTTCAGGGACAGCATCTTTTTGCTCTACTTCATCATCAGAAAGAACTAATTGGTTAAATACAGAAGTGTTAAATAGGTACTTACCATTACTTTCAGACCTTCTAATAGGGTGTTTTTTACCATCTTCTGTGACATACTCAAGTACATACTTCTCTTTGTCAAAATGTTCTTTAAAATCACCCTCTACGTGAGGTACAAAAGTTTTACCCCAATAAGCTGTACCAAATATAGGAACTTCAAGGAAAGCTTGTTTGTATCCTTGAGAAACTTTCTTTTGATACTGCATAAAGAGGTCTACTTTTACATTACCTACTTTACCTGTCTTGTTAATGGCATTAGCTATAATAGTTATATAGCTTTTCCAGGAATTAATAGGTTGTTTAAGAAGTTCTTTTAGTGTTTCTTTTTCTATGAAACACTCTGCAAATTCACAAATTTGCATTTGAGTAACTTCAACTTGTTTTTGATAAACTTCTTTACTATTCTCAAAACTAGTGTTTTCTTTAGGTTCAAAGAAAGTAAAGAAATTGTCTCTGTCTGCACCATCTAACCTGTAATTTACAGATAGTACATCAAGACCATTTTTTGTTTGTGCTACTTCTACTTTAGTAAAAGTAGCATTTTGGTTAAGACCAAATTTGCCAAAGCTACCTGTTGATTCTTTGGCTTCTTGAAATCCAAAATTCATATATGAATAATTTATAAATTAATTACGCAAATCTAGTAGGACCTCCATATACAAAAGTATTAGAAGGTACTTCTTCTACACCTTGTTGAGCTAAAGCTTCTACTTCAGCTTGAGGTTCTGGAGTGTCTTCTATTTCTTCAAGATTAGTAACTTCAGGTTCTTCTTCTTCAATAACCCAAAGAGGTTTCCTGAATTTTCTAATTTCAAGTCCTAATGTCTTTAGGACATTTTTTATCTGAGCTACAGGTAATCCATAATGCTCTGCAAGCTCTTTCATTTTCATACCCTTGTCAATTTGTTCTTTTAGAACACTTGGTTTAATTTTAACTTGTTCCATTACTTTAAAGTATTAATATAATTATATATTTTGTTTAATTCATTTACTTCAGTAGGTTTAGGAAGTTCTGAGAAATAATCTACAGCTCCTAAGAAGAATATAGGTACTTGTACTCCAGCTTCACCATCTCTTGATTTAAGTATCTGCATAGCTCTATAGTGATTCTTTAGTTTTGTAATGTCATATCCTCCATGATTTGTTATTTTGTATCTATAAGGAGCAAATAATGTCAATACATAAGAAGCATCTCTTGTAACAACTTTAGAATCTCCAAAGCTTGAAATTGATGGAGTTAGCTTTTCTTCAATAGATTTTCCAGCTACATTATATTGTACTGTTTCAGCATCTAAAGCAAGCTGTTGCACTCCAACTACAGTAAATCCAAATTTATCTCTAAGTCTTAGAGCATATTTAGAGGAGAATAAATCAATAGCACTTTTTAAACTTTCTCCTTTTTCACCACTTAGAAGGTTATAATTATCTACAATAACTATAACATAATGATTTGGATGATAAGTTTTATAGTATTTTACTTTGGAGAAAGCTGTTCCAACACCTTTTCTTATATTTTCAACTTCTTCTTTTGTAAGAGGTTTATCTTCTTTATCATAATAAGTACCTATACTTAAAGCAAAATCTCTACAATACTTAAATATACCTGTAGGGTTAGTAATATGAGTTATAATATGTACTCTTTCTAAGAACTTATTTATATGTTCCTTAGCTTCCTCTACATATTTTATAATCTCATTAGATACAGTATTTAACCTCCCAATAGATTGTAAGTCTTTTACACTTACAATTTTTTTGTATTTATGAAATATGTATCTTGAAATTTCACTCATTATTACCTTTTCTTCACTCTCTTCTAAAGAAAAATCAAGTATATCTACTTTTATGTCTTCTTTTGTATTCTCTAAATAAGATAGTACATTATGAATAAAAAAATATCTTGCAAACTTAGACTTACCTATTGAAGTTCCTGCACCTATTAAATAATAAGAAGCTTTTTCAACACCTGGAAGATAATTTTCTAATCTTTCAAAACCTGTAAAAGGTATACAATTATAATTACCTTTATCATGATTTAATTTATTAGTTTTTATCTTCTCTAATACTGTTTCAAAATTCATTACTCTATAATTTTAGTTGTATCTACATCTTCTAAGAACTTTCTTGTCCATACTTCATCTACAGTATCTTTGAGATAAAGTATATAAACATTAAGTTTCTTACCTTCTCTTTTTAGTAATCCTCTACTTAGCTTTTGATAAGAATATCCTTGATTGTTACTATCACATTGAATAATAACTACATTATCAATATTTTTATAAGTAACACCCACAGTACCTGTCTTAACTAAAGAGAGTTGGTTTATCTTACCTTCTTGGAAGGCTTTTAAATCCTTATCAGAAGTCTTACTATTATAAGAAGGATAACCTAATAATTTAGCTTGTTCTGTATTGGAACAAAATATTAGAGTTCTTTCTTCCTTTTTTAGAGATTGTAGTAAAGACAAAGCAGCAAAAAGCTTAGTAGGAGCATTGTAAATCAAATGCATTCTTGAGGTGTACAAGAACTTATTTATAGGCAGAAAGTTCCTTTTTTTGTACTCAATTGCATTGGTAAGGTAATTATACTTATCATACTCTGTTTGTAGAAATTTCTTACCTTTTAAGCCTGATTCAATGAGTTTATCTTTACTATTAAGTTCTAAAGGAATAAGTTTTATTTGATAGTCACTAATAATGTCTGTATTAATAGCATCATTAATAGACATTTCTACTAAAGTAGAGAAATTGAGTTTCTCTAAAAGCTCTCTTTTATCTTTATGTTTGCTTGGGGTTCCTGTAAGTCCTAATATTGTTTTTACTTTTAAATCCCCTGTGAATAAACCTACAGAATTATTAGGTGAGAATGATTGTATCTCATCTAAAACCATAAAGTCATAAGCTCCTCTTTCTTTATGTAGAGAATTGTAACAAATAAATTTAGTTACCTTTAAAAGCTCTTCTGCACCCCATTTTTTAAACTCTTCAGGTGTCCCTTTATCTCTAAGCTCTTTATTAGGAGTAACCCATAAAATAGACTTGAAATTGTGTTTTTTCATTATCTCTATGGCAAGTTTAGTTTTACCTACCCTCATACCAACAAGAATGAGTTGATTTTTTCCAATTTCAAATTTATTTAGGGCTTCTTCTAATATTAATTGTCTTGGGTCTCTGTCCATTCGTAATAATCATCTAAAGGTTTTTTAGCTTCATCTTTAATCAAAGATACAATATCAAAACTATCTGTATAAAACTCATCACCAGAATATTTACCATAAGCAGTAAATCTTAAAGAATTATAGCTATAAAGCTCATACCTATATAATTCTAATCTTGCTTCTGGGGTTGTTAGTTTTTGTAATTGTTCTTCAGATAAATCTATTATATAAGGTTTTTCAAGATTTGTTTCTTCCTCTGGGATTATTTCATCATCAAAACAATAAAAGTCTACAATATGAGTGTAAAAACACATTTTACAAAAGTTATTCAATAATTTTCTTGAATCTTCTCTTAGATTCCTAAGAAATTTTTGCTGTTCTTGTATTTCTCCTATTGTATTACCATCTATTCTTATTAAAGCATAATCACAAAAATCCCAATCACTATCTGTAAAAGCTTTTATTATTATATATTTCATGGTATATATAAATTAGTTAAGCAATCTTTTTTAATTTCAACATCTTTGAAATACTGAGAGTTATTTACTTTTAGCTTTTCATAAGTTTGTACATTAAAAGGGGTTGCAAATATATGAAAACCATTCTTACTTTCCAAAAAACCTTTTACTTTGTTTTTACCTATTTCAATAGGTTCACAAAGATTTATAGTAGATTGCACTCTACTAAAAACTTCAGGGTCTTTTGTATCAATATCTAAAATCCAATATTTTTCAATACCTATAGATTTATCTATTGATGTAGCATCTGTACAGCTGGTAAACAGTTTAGATATTACTCCTTCATAAAAATTATCTTCTATATATTCTGATAATTTTCTAAGCATAGCATGAGTAACTCTCTTAAAACTCTTAGGATTAAGGTTTATCATAGCTCTTGCATTCAGAGTATTACATATAGATATAATTTCATTTTCTAACTTATATTCTAAGTAATCTAAACTCTTTACTACATAAGATTTCACAACATTAGAGTTTTTATTGATATTATTAACCTCTTTCTTTCTTTGTATAATTTCTACATGAAAGAATAAATCAGGGTTATTGATATTAAAAACCTCTAATAGTCTGAATTTAATTTTCTCAAGATTGTTTATCATCTGATACATCTTCAGCTAAAAGTCTCACCATATTGAACAACAGAGCTTGTGTAGTTGAGAAATGAGCATTTAGTGACATTGAAATCCTTCTCTGTAAAATCTTCATAATCTGTATGAATAGCTTTTGCAAGCATTTCTGCTGATTCTTTTAACAGCGAAGCTGAGCTGTTTAAAATTCTAATTTTTTCTTCTTTTTTCATTTTTTAATATTTAAAATTTGTTTCTAATGTTTTAATAGTTTAATCATTCTCTCTAAAACATCTTTTGAAGTATGACCATCAAATTCAAATAGTGCTTTAGGTGTTTCTTCTACTTGAAACAAATCCCAATCTTCTTTTTTATAATGATTAGAGATTTGTCCTGTTGGTAACATAGCTGAAACAATAAACCAATTATCATTGTCAAAACATTTTTTACCATCATTATGTTTCCATGATTTATGAACTTGGTATTTTCCTTGCTTATACCATTCATTAAATAATAAAGCATTGTACATTTTACGAAACTCATACAGTTCATCAAAAGTGTGATAGCCATCAGAAACCTTTCCTGTGTGTTGCATTATGAATTTCCATAATTCCTGTAAATCCAATTTTTTCATATTAAATATTTTTTAATTATATATTCAAACAGTGATAAAATAAAAATATATAAGAAGAATATTAATGCAATAAATAAAAATATTGCATTTGCAATAGGTATAAAACCTAATATAGCTATTAAAACACAAGGTATAAGATTTTCATCATTGTAACCTTCTCCTTTTATTTTCTTTCTTACACTGTAAAACATAAGTATTAAACTTAGTAATATATTTCCTATCAGAAATATAACATAACTCTTTTCTATATCAAAAACATAATTTTCTAAAAAAATCTATCATAGTTTATTCTTTAACTTCTTATATTGATGAATAATTATTATTAATTTGTTATTTCAATATCATCTTCTACATATTGACGAAGAGATATAAATCCGCGAAGATTTTTATTAAATCCTTTTGCTTCATTAGGGATAGCTAAAATATTAAGATTTTCGCTTTTTTCACACTTTCCTTTTATCCAAGTTTCATATTCATAATTAGCCATACATTTAGCTATATGTCCAAAGCAACTCCAATGTCCTGAATTTTTAAGTCTTTCATACATCTCTCGAGCTTTTTCTATGGTAATTGTATTCTCATCACCAATCTTAGTGTAAGATATTTTTGCAGTAAGACATACAGACATTTTTATTAAATCCCCTAAATCTTGGATACCTTTTGATTCTTTATCTTTTAATATTTCTTCTCTAAAAGGTATATGCCATTCTTCACTATAAAGTTCTTTAGGAGTAGATTCATTCAAAGCATCATACATTTTCTCAGCTAAGTCCATAAAATGAATTTCTGCTTGTCCTGAATTACACTGTAACCACTCCAAATCTGTCATGTCTTTTAAGTAAGGTAATAATTCTAAAGCTTCTTTTTTTGAATTAAATTTTAAGTTCTCTACGTTGTAAATAGGACATCTTTGTTCAAACAAATGTTCAAAAGATTCACGAGTACCTGTAATGAGTTGTGTGACCCACATAAAAGGTTCTAAAAGTCTGTTACCATAATTTTTAGATAATGATGTGTTTGGAATAAAGCCTGTTGCATGACTGATTTCAATATCAAGAAGTTTTTCATCTATTGTATCTAAAACTTCACCTACAATTATTTTAGCTGAAGTTACAGCTTTATCTCTTGCTCTTAACCAACTTTTATTTTTTATCTCTATGTGTTTAGGGTCTGTAAGATATTTTGTACCTTGCATTCCTTTATGTGACAATTGCCAAGCCAATGGCACGAAAGGTTCTTTCTCTACTACTTCAACCATTTTCTCAAATGGTATAGCACGAGAGTTATGTACTATAATATTATTAGCTAAAAAATTGTGATATTCACCTTTTACTTCTATATCATAAGTCTCTTTTTTACCTTCATTTCTTACGTTTAGAATAGGAAAGAGTGTTTTAGTTGCTAATCTTTTAGGAACTTCTCTCCATTGTAAATAATTTTTTTCAGAATTAATATTTAGTATCTGGTGACTTTCATACAATCTATATAAAACTTGATATATACCTTTATTTTTATTTTGTATAAATTGCTCTGTGGTTATCCAACCATTACCTGTAAAAAGTTTATGTTCTTTTGTACATTCTAAGTAATTTAAATGTTCATTACCTAAACCAAAGACTTCTTTTACACCTGTACTGAAAACTTCTTTTATTTCATTAAGAAAAAACACGTTTTTGTCTTCATCATAAGAAATTATACCATAATCAATTTCATTATTTATAAAATCTTGATAAATAAGTCTTATAGGTCTTTCAAAAAGATAATTTTCTTTTTTATTGTAAACCATTATTTTGGTATTGCCAGGCAAACAACTTGAAGTATTCTTTTCAAGTTGTTTATAAGTATTTACTTCACTAAGAATAATACGAGGAAATGTCAGTTTATAGGTGATTATCTCCTCACCTGTTTCAGCTCTTTTACTATGAGCTATAATTTCTGCTTTGATGTTATTTTTCATTGTAATACCCTTTAAGTTCTTCTAATTCTTTAATAAATTGGATGTAAACATTTCTACGAGTTATCCAATCAGTTCTTTCCTCAACACTTGTAGTAGAATATTCTGCCAATAACTCTTTGTATTCTTCTACGTATTCCTTATATCTTTCTATAAGTTCTGATATTTTATCTATTTTTTTCATAACTTAATTATTTAAACATGTCTGATATTCTCTGCATAAGAATTAAGAATCCAAATCCTCCTAATATAAGAACTGGAATAATTAGAGATTCTAATGTCATATCTAAAGTGGATAATGTATTATTGTGAGTAGCTTTCTGTACGTCCAAACTCACATAAATAATAATTATACATGCTCCTATGCAGTACAACACAAATAGAAACATCATAAAGTTGTCTACATATTTATTCCCTTTACTCATAATAATGGTTTTGCAATTTCTAATAGTTCTTTTTGTTCTTCGAGGAATTTGTCTCTGATTTCTTTTGTCTTAAAACACATAACTCTTGAAGCATATAAACAAATTTTACTTGAAATCTCTAAGTCTTCTTGTACTATACAATATTTATTAGAATTTGTATTCCAATTAGGTTCCCAACCTTCATTATAATAATCTCTTAGCCAAATAAGTTTAGCAAGTGCTTAAAAAGCATTAACCAATTTTTTATTTGGAAGAATCAGAGTTTTTGTTATAGATACATAACCACCTCTTTTCAATAATATTTCCTCATAAGTTGGTTTTGGTTCTTTTTGTTCAAAACCATTTAATACTACTTTATAGGGTTTTGTTGAAAGGGTTGGTATGGAATCTAATTTATATACACCTTCAAGGGTATAGCTTTGTATACTATCATTTTTATCTTCTTCTTTAAATACAACAATTATTGGATATTTTCCTTTATAATTATCCATGTTAATGCTTCTGATAAAACCTTTTTTATTTGGGAAATTTAAACTATCATAAACTGTCATTCCCTCTTTAAATACTGTTTTCATATAACTCAATTAATTTATTAACTAATGATTCACGAGCTTCTTCATATTTTTCAGTAATATTTTTACTTGAAGAAATTAAGTATCCCTTTTCATCTTTAATTTCAAAAATGTAAATAGGTTTATTTAAAGAAGCATCTCTAAAACACACTATAGTTCCAATAAAACCTTTACTTATAAACCATTCGAACACTTGCTCAAAAGTTGGAATACAAAGTTCAAATAGCCCTGTATCTTTGTTTAAATCACTATTTCTAATCCCTTTAAGATTGTCATATAAACTTAAAGAAGGTAAAAACCCTGATACTATTTCATTTGTATCTTTATCTATACAAACATATATAAATGTTTCTTCATTAAAGCTTAATCCTCTGAGTTTTTTAGCTTGTTCTACAGATACAAGCCAAGAAGGGTAATCACTCTTTTTCATAAGTATATCCTATTACTTTTAATAAAACTTTATTACAATTTAATCTATCTTCTTCAGATTTAATAGACCATTTTATTTTTCTATCACTTTTTATGTAAAAATTCAATGCAAAGAAACTTGGTGATTTATATTCATAGATACGCATCAAAAACATACCTTGTTTAAATTCTACCTTATACTTATCTGAATCTTTTTTATCATTTTCACGAACTACAACATCACCCTCATAGATTTCTTTACCATCTATGTCATAGAGTCCTGTAAATTGACCTACAGAATTTTTATCTACTAATGTATACTCAGAAACTTCTTCACACTCTTCTTGGTCTGTTATATGATATTCATCTCCTACAATTACTAAGTTTCCATAATTCCACTTACTGTTGCTGTTATTGAATCCTCTAAATTTTATTATTCTCATTTTTATATAATTTAATAAGTTCTTTTAAGCACTCTTTTCTTGCTATTTCATAAGAAATATAATAACTTTCAAACTTTTCCCAAGTAAAATCATATATTATTTCATATAAATAACCTATTTTACACTTTAAATCGGGGTGAAATACATAGTCTATATTTGCTTCATAACTTTTTTTTCTGAACCAAGAGAAGGCTTGTTCCCATGTAGGAATATTACCTAAACCTTCTCTTAGATTAATATAAATATTGGCTAAAAACTCTCCTTTTTCTGTAGCATTTACATAGTCAGAGAAAAACACACCTTCAGAATCATATTTAAAATAACAAGGTTCATTAAAACCAATTTTTTTCAATTCTTTAGATAATTCTAAAGGAACTAACCAATCAGGGTATTCACTTTTCTTCATTGTTCTAAGTTTAGTATTTTTATTTGCTCTTCAGTTAGAGGTTCAAAATTATAAAAAGGACAATTATCACTTGTAATAAATTTAGCATTATTTTCTTCATTATAAAAATATAACTTAGATACTATAAAATCAAATGAGTCTTCATCCCAAAATTTTCCCCATTTACCTATATAATCATTCCAATTGATTGGAGGTTCCTGAGTAAAACCTTTTAAAGTATATTCTTTAAAAGATAATAATTTTGAAGCTAATCTTTTTGTGTAATATGTTATACTACCATCTTCTAATTTAACTTCAAAAACTAAAGTATTATCATTTTTTTCTTTCCAATTAGAACAATATGTTTCAATAATCACTCCCCAACCAAATCTTATATCAAAGATTTTGTCACCTTTTCATAATTATTTTTTTAAACTGTCATAAATACCTTCAATCTCTTTAGTTATTTCATTGATTTCCCATGCTAAGTTAAATGCAATTTCATCAGATGAAACAGTTTCTCTAAAATCTTCCATTGTAGAAATTTCTTTACCTTTATCACTTAATTCTTTAAATTCTTGTAAAGATTCTTTTAGCTTTATGGAAGCTTGTTTTAAGTTTTCTAAGTTTTTTATTATTTTTTCTCTCATATACTATCAATTATATTTTTTACTAATTTATCCGTGTTTTCTGAGAGTTTCTTAGATATTATCTTTAGTATATCTAATGATAAATCTTCATCTACAAAAAGGGTAAAAGACTCTCCTATTTCATTAAAGAAAGATACTTTACCTTCATATCTATCTTTTTGTTTTTCTTCTTCTTTCTCAAAAGAGTAGCCTTTTTTAAACTCTAATGAAAATTCTTTTAGTTTGAAATTCTTATTCATAATTAATGACACTCTGAGTAATTTATTCCATAATCTGCACTAACATCCATAGGTATATGGAATTGTATTTTATTATTTACTTTAGCTATACATTCTTTTAAATATTTTAAGTTATCTTCTTTGCTAACTCTCTCATTATCAAAGTAATAGAGTAACTCGTCATGTATCTGAAGCATTACTGTATTTACTCTCTTTCTTACTTCTTGTAAGTAACAATCAAAAACAAATACAGCAGTACTTTGATTTAGTGATGAAAATATATCTTTAAAATACCTAAGTGAAATCCAAAAGTTACTTACAGGATTAAGTATATACATAGTATCCACAGTTTGTAAAAAACTGTTTTGTAATTTTTGACACCTATTTTTTTCCTCTTTACTATTATCTTTAGGTAAAAAATCTGATGTTTTGTATGTTTTTACTTCCCCTGTTTTGTGTATCACTTTCAATAAAAGGTCTTTCTCTACATCTAATACAGATTTATTCATTGTCCAATAACCATCTAATATAGTCTCTGCTTCTTGTTCTGTACAATCTAAGTTTTTAGCTAATGTTTTAGCTCCAACTTTATATACAGAAGCAAAATTTACTGTCTTAGCTTTACCTCTTATTGATTTTAAAGTAGAAAATTCTTTCTTCTCTTCATCTGTTTTATTCTCTTTACTGTCTAATTCTTTAAACCTATTAGCTTGTTCTCTTGTCATTAGATTTACAAATACAGCTACTTCTATATGTGCATCATATCCTGGAACTCTTTTTTTATTTACATAATCAGGGTCAAATTTGTACATGTAATTGTCTTGAGTTGTTGCTTCAGCAGCTGATAAGTCCGAACCGCATAATATAGTATTTTCTTTAGGAGAAAGAATTAAACCTCTAATCTCTTTACCATAAAAGGTATTTGGTTTAGGTAAATTACTAATAGGTTTTCTGTGTAGAAATCTAAAGGTATTAGATAAACCTCCAGCAGTGGCATAAACACAATTATTCTTGTCCATACTTTCCATAAAAGACTTAAACACTCCTATCCTATGAGTTATTAAAGAAAGGTCATTAAACAGCTCTATTTCTGGTACTATTTCTATTAATTTCTTTACAGAATTACATATTTTACCATTATCATCATAAATCTGTTCTACTTCTTTTTTAGTTCCTTTTTTCTTATCTTTTACTGTTTTATAAGTACAAGGTATCCAACCTAATGAGTAAAACCATTTTTTCACCTGGTCTACACTTCCTGGATTAGGTTCTTCCTCTCCACATATTAAAGTAACTATTCCTTTATAGTCTTCAGGCAATTCTTGTTCTTGTAAAATAGCTAACCACTTTTTACCTGCTTCATTTAATGAACCATCTTTCTTAGTCATTTTATTGGGTTTAGTTACCTCTTTGTATTTATATACTTTAGGCATTACTCCCTTTAAAATTTCTACTTTTTCATTGTAGATTGTTTCAAGCTCATTTAAAGATTTGTAAAGTAATTTTGTGTCTACTTTTATCTTTACTTCTTCTTGCTCTCTTAGACAATCCATTTTGAAATTTAAATAATTAATGATTCTTTCTTTATCCTCTTGTTTAGGATATAGTTTATGAAGAAAAGGTATTTGCTTGTGAAATAATCTCTGATTAATCTCAACATCTTCATTGCATCTGTGAATATATTCCTCAATAGTGAGATTACTCCAATCAGATATTTTAGGTTTAGGTACTCCAAATTCTTCTCCAAAGGATTCTAATCCATGAGATTTTCTCCCTATATATAAATACCATGATAATCCCATAGTATCTATTATTTTAAGCTCCTTTGGCTTTTTCCAACCTAACAACTTTTTTAAGACAGGTAAATCAAATCTTAGAATGTTATGCCCAATTAATGTTTCTTGTTTATCCAAAAAGGTAATAATATCATTAGGATTAACTAAAGCTCCTTTTTCTAATAAAACTCCTTTTTCATAAATCTGATAACAAAAACAATATAGTTTTGTTACCTCATCTAATAAGCCATTACATTCTAAATCAAATATTGTGTATGCCATAATTTTATTATTTTATTACTTCATATAATTCAAAAGGTCTTTCTTTATCTGTTTCATAATGTTCTATGAGTGTAATTCTATTACCTTTATAAAATACTGTAGGATTTATATAATAAAAGTATGGATTATTACCTTTTGCTATTATATTAGCATTTAATAGTTCTACTAACCCTTTAGTTATTGATACTTTTGAGTTGTATCCTGTATATTTCATTGCTTCCTCCCAATCAAGATTGAAATAATCTTCATATTTTAGTATTTTTGAAATATAACAGAAAACCCTTATACCTGCTAAAGATAAATCAAATAAGGTCTGTAATTGAGATGTAAAAATCTTTATGAACTCTTCTGTCTCAACTTTCTTTTTTGTTGAAAAAAATATAGCTTCTTCATTTAATTCATTGGTCTTTAAATTAATTATAGCTTCATTATTCAACTCTCCTTTTAGATTTAACCTCATTGTCTTGGGTACTATCAAATTCTTTAAATAAGGATTAGAACTATTTCTACTGAAATCTGAAATGTTCATAAGCTCTTTATGTTTCTTCATAACACAAAAAAATTAAATTAAACTTTGTTATTTATAAAGTGCAAAGGTAATTCTTTTTATTAAAAGAACAAATGTATTTTGCTATAAACACAAAATTTTTACTTTTTTCTGTGCTAATACATAACGAAGTGTTGTGTCTTAGACAATGAAGTGTTGTCTCATACATAACAATCTGTTTGTTAAAATTATTTGTAACTGTTTGAAAATTAATTTATTACATTTTCCTCTTCTTAGTCTTATTCTCTATAACCCTTTTATAGTACTTATGAGATTTGTTTAGCTGTACTTATGGTTACCATAAGTTACTTGTCTTAGAATAAAAATAAAAAGGAAAGTGAGGTAATTAAAGGGCAGAATTAACTACCCTTTAATATACCAATGTTATGGCAACTTAGAAACTCTACTCCAAAGATACATTCACACATATCAGTTTCTTTAAGTCATAACACAGTGGAATCTTATACTTGTTCATCATTAAGTGTCGAGTTATTGACTAAAGAGATAATTCTGAAATCTTTTTCTGAACTATTACATATAAAGTAACTTTCAGAAAGTAATACATTATTCTCTCCTAAATCATAAATGACATATAACTTATGATAATCAAGTGAATCCTTACCCTTTCTTTTGATGAACTCTAATATTGCATCTCTCGTGGGTAATCCTTTAAACTCTAAGCCTTGCTTAATCTCTAATACTGTTTTCATAATTATTTATCTAATTTCATAATAATATAAAAACTTGCAGCATAAAAAGCAACAGCAACTCCTGTGGCTATTTCCAAATCAACATCTAAAAAAAGTAATAACCAAAATAAACCTATATTTATAAGTAATAAATATACACCTAAATCACTAAGGATTCTTTCTTTTTCTTTATTATTTTCCATCTTCTTTTAGGTATTTTCTGTAATAATTATTTGTCTTATTACTCATAGCTACTATGAATAATTTACCCTTTTCTGTCTTATAAACATCATATTGCTGACCTTTATAAATGGCTTTGTCCTCAGTCTTTACACTTTTTGTAATTACTTGCTCTAAAGTCTTAGGCTCTTTCTTGTCTAAATCATAAACTTTCTGTGAATAACTACTTAATGTAGTACACAATGCTAAAAAAAGTATTGGTCTCATAATCCTTTGTATTTGTTAATAATTCTTGTTTCTACTAATTCTATGTCTTTTTGACTTAAATTCTTTTTAGTATTCATAGCTTTACCTAACCATTCTTGGTATTTATTGAAATCTTTTTTAGTATGGTAAAATAAAGCATTTTTTAATTGTAAATAGTATCTTATCATATTTTTATTTTTAATTAAAATAAAAGGCTTTTAGTACTGATATTTTCCTGTTGCAGTGTTTGTTCCACAATAGTATATAATAAGTATTACCTTTTTATTAGAAACTCAATGTAACCATCTTGTGGATTTTTATAACATGCTATTGTTAAAACTAAAGTTGTTTTATAATATTAAACTATTTTATTATTATTACTATCTTCCCTTAACTTACGAGTACAAATTCTTGACTAAAAGCCTTATCCTTTCAGTAATTTTGTATAAAAAAGTTTCAGGTACTCAGATATAGAGGCCTTTCCCCGAAACTAAAACATAAATACTACAAACTACCAATATGTGTTTTGTACTTGTTGAGAGTGTTTATAACATCTTCTTTTATATCATTCAAAAGAAGTATTACATCATTATCTTTCAAGTACTCATTCTCATCTAAATTTATAGGATTATTTATGTAATCAATATAAATAACCTCATGTATGTTTTCTAAAAAAGTATATACATTATTCCTATTCTTTTTTAGAAATCTAAACAAATGATTAAAATAACCATTTTCTCCTTTATATTTAGAGAAGTTTAATAGCTCTTGTAATCTTTTTGAAAGCCTTTTTGCTTCTTCTAAAATTCCTCCTTTGTAGAACTCAAAATTTATTTCTACTAAACTTATTCTATTCATAGTACTTATGTTTAAAATTAAATAACTAAGTCTGGTTTTTGAATAGAACCAGACAAAACTATAACCATTATGGCAAGTAATCAAGAAAAATAAAGTTCTTATTGATGAACTGATTTCCATTCTACATAACACTTCTCTAAAGGTATTATAGCTAATCCAAAATCAGTCCATGCTAAATGAAAGTAATTACCTTTTTTATCTTTAAAAATATCACTCCCATCATCTGATAGAAACTCATTTTCTATTAATCTACACTTAATAGAAAAATCACTATTAATGGTAAGTTTCTTACCATCATAAGGTATTTCATATACTTTACCATTTATCCAAAATTTCTCAGTCTTTGGCTGAGAAAAACTGAAAATGCTCACTAATGCTAATATTATTGTATTCATTGTATTTATGTTTAAAAATTAAAAGGAGTTTTTGTAGGAACTCCCAAAACCTTAGTATATATTACCATTATCTCTGAGTAATACTTTCCTATAATTCTTTAAAGAAACTATTCTCTCTTTTAGAGATTTAATTTCTCCTAAAGTAGAGTTTTCATCATCTACTTTATTATTATAGTCAGTAATTACTTCATTGAGAATAGTATTTACCTCTTCTTCTGTATAAGAGTATTCAGATTTTTCTAAATACTTTCTACAGAATTTCTCATAAGCAATGTAGCCTGTAATTATACTATAAAGCTCTTTATAGTGATATAAACATGAACTAAAAAACTTTAAGTAACTTTCAACAGCATCTATATATCTCTTACTACTCTCTTGCTCTTTAGCTTTTTCAATAGCATCTTTGAATGCTTTACAGTTCTTAGTAAGAGTTTCAATTATACTTTTCATACTCTCTAAAAACTCTTTAGCACTATCATTATCTACAAAATAATCTAATTCTTTTGTAGAACAAGTCTTTATGTCATCAAAAAAGATCTCATAAAACTCTATTGCTAACTCAATATACTCAGGCAATTCTTCATACCAAATAAAACTATAATAGTTAGAAAGCTTTTTCTCTAAAGCATATTCTATTCTTTTATTATAGCTATAAGTATAGTTATCTTTATCATAGTCTGCTTTTTCATTATTACAGGTGTAAAAGTAGTCTAAGTCCATAATGTAGTATTTTTCCATGTATTTATTTTAATTGAAATAAAAAGAGGTTTTTGTGGGAACCTCTCTAAACCCTAATAAAACCCATAGTGAGACTTTGTGAATGCTATTTTATACTCATAAAGAGCTTCTCTTTCACCTTTTATATAAAAGTATTCTGGATTACTCTTATCTAAAGTTTCAAGCTTAGTATTTAACCCTTTTATGGCTGAATCTATTTCTTCTTCAGTACTAAACTAAAAGAATAAAAACTATTTGCTACATACTCCTCACAAAAAGATAAGTACTTAGGAAAATCAACAATAAAAGCTATTAACTTACTCATTGTATATTCCATTTGTTCAAACTTATTTTTTATATAAGAATATTCCTTTCTCAACTCTAAATCTAAAGAGGTTTCACCCACTATGTCATAGTAAGCTCCAATAAATACATTTCTGTTCTCTCTATAACCAATCTCAAGAACCTCTAATTCTTTAACTAATAATTCCGTATTAAAATTATTAATTAATTCCTCTAAATCATATTTAGAAAAATTATTTAAGGTAATTTCGAAATTATTATAACTCTCTTGAATCTTACTCTTAGTCTCATCTGATATACTATCTGTGTTTAGATAAATATTACCTATAGATAAACCCTCTTCTAAGGTCCATCTATAGTATTGTTTATAATCACTTTTATCAAAATCACAGTAATTACCCCAATCATCTTGGAATGTTTGTAAATTTATAAAATTCATGGTATTTATGTTTTTTAGCTATAAAATAATGATATCTTGCCATTAATAATTTATACCCTTTTTGGTATATAATATACTTAGGCAAAATAAAAGAAATCAAGTCAAAAATAAAGCTAAAGTGTTATCAAGCTATCAAGTAAAAGAAAATAAGCAAAAAGAGAATAACCCACATTTGGAGTAATGGGGTTATTCTCAACTACTTACATCATTTTACTTAAAGTAACACTTTAAGTCTCATTATGCAAATTGCTCAGCATCAATAAGTTCTGGCTCATTTGCATTGGCTTGTTCATGAGGCAATTCACCTTCCCATGAGGTATCAGGCATAGAGCAGTTATAGTCCCATGTATACTTAGAGTAGTATTTTCTACCATTGAGCAGAGCAGCTTCTTTGGTATTGGGATTAATAACAGGCTCTTGGTCTTCTCTAAAAGGCTTGAAAGATAATACTCTTACGAGTCTTCCAGATTTCACCTCAGCACCAGGCACTAATTTCTTTATATCCATAGTGCCTAATAGGATATAAGCCAAATATTCAGGTTTTTCAGCTTGAACCCATGCCATTCTCTTTTGAGTTTGGATGAATCCTGTACCTGACTTGGAGTTATTTACAGTAATAGCTTCTTCAAACAATGCTATTGAGAAGAAAGCTTTACCATTTTTATCAACACCTTCTTTTACAAGGGGGTTGGTTTCTCCTTGTTTGTTCTTAGTTTGTACTAAAGTAATCATAGGATAAGTATTAGTATGATTAGTTAATGAGTTAATTTGAGCAGAGGTATTTATGTATTATATACTTACTCGGAAATAAGTGTGGGTTCTTTTGTAATTTGAGTGTTTTAGAATAAAACATAGGGCTGAAAGCCCAATAAAAAGAGCTTTCTGAAAGAAAGCTAAAAAAGGTATTTTATACCATATATATTATGGTATAAATAAAAGGGATAATAATGCTGTTGAGCTGACACTTATTTCAGGGAGCCCTTTATTTAGTAGACACTTATTAGCTCCTTTTATAGATAAAAGATTTATACCATATATATATATATATATATTATATGGTATAAAATAAAAAAGATAGTTTTAAACTCTCTTTTTGTTTTCTTCCCACACAAAGTATTTATTCATGTGTTTATTAGTTTCCAAAACCCAAACAAGTAATAATAGACACTCTATTGATACAAATAACCATGTTTCAACAGCAGAACTTGGGTTTATAAATTGTGCTCCAATGTAAAGGAACACTAGAGTACTCAACAATAGTATTGTTGAATTAACATTGAAAAGTGATTTCCAAAAATTCATATTAATAGTATTTATATTCAAAAATTAGTGAAGGTTCTTATAAACTTCTTTTCAGAATGAAAAGAAAAAAAGGGTTGAGAATCAACCCCTTTTAGGTTACCAGGACAAGAACATATCTGCTGTTATTACAGGAGGCATGAGTGATTTATCAATATCCTCTATAATACTGCATAACAAATCATCTTGATATTCAGCTAGCCTGCGAATAAATCCAGCTCTGAATACTCTCAAATCAGAAGCAAGATGAAATAGATAATCCGTAGGATTAACTATCTTACAAGAAGCAGAGTATGCTAAATTTGGTATTGTAATAGCACAACCTAACAAATCTTCCTTAGAGATGAGTTTAGAATGCTCTAAAAGGTCTGTGTCACCATCAAAAAATGAAACAAGAATTTCAAGCTGAGCTTGAACAGACATGGCTTTAACCATGCGTGAAACTTCAAAGGAAGTAGAGAAAACTTCAAGTTCCATGATGTAAGTAATTTAGTACTCCCCCAAATTATGGGAGGGGGAGTTTGTTATTCAAAAATTAGTGGGGGGTGTTTTGGAAATAGGCACACATCTCTACTCACTCTCACAAAATCAAAAAATTTCCAGAAAATTTTTTTATATTTTTTGTCATGTGATATTTTTTTTGTATCTTTGCCCCTGTCAGACCACCACTACTGTTCTAAAAGTGGGTTCAGATGTAGTAGTAAACTGAAGAGTTCAAGATACATCTTAGTTGGTATATAATCCTAAAGAAGTTACTGTTCATTATATGATTACTGTAGCATATAATATAAGGTAATACATATTGGATACGAGAGCCATAGGTCAAAAAGTTTGATAGGTTATATAGGTTAGGGGAAAGTTCCTTAATTTGATAAGCTTCGAGTAAGTAATATATAACTAATAAGTTCATTAAATTTCAGTACTACACCGCAGAACAGGTAGTCCCTTGGGAAAGGATGATGGTAAGATATAATAATATGCACTGCGAAAGGAAAAGGCGTGGAGTAGACCTCTAAGAAAGAAATACTATAAAGGTTTAGTATATTGCTTTGAAAGAGACAACCAAACACGGGGGTATTTAGATGACAATAAATACCCTATAAACCGAAGACAAGCATACAAGATTGTCAGCAGGATTAGCAAGCCAAAGCGGGGAGGGAAATTAGTAGTTTAGTGTACAGAGATGAATTTGCATGCTAAGGAATTAGTATTGTTACACTAAGGGCAAATATCTAAGAGTATTATTTAATAATATGTTTGATTAGATTGTAACCGCCTGAAAAGATAAAGAGCTTCAAACACACTTCACCATAAATCAAATGGTAAGTCACTAAGAGATTTTTCGTGCCACTTTTTATTATGAGGATTAACAATGAGTTAATACGAGATTTTAAGAAGTCAATAGAGCGCGAAGGGCCCCTTAGGGAGGACTTTTTTGGGCTCTTCAGAGCGTAAAAAGAAAAGTTCATGAAATGAAGTTTGATTTACGCGCGAAGGGCAGAAAGTACTTTCGCAGATATTGTATAGAATACTGATTGTTTTTGTTATATATATAAATGGTTAATTTTTAAATGTTTAGATTAAATATCTAAACATTTTTTTTATTGACTAAAGTTTTGTAATTTTGTGGCATTAAAGTTAAGTATTGATGAAGGTAATAAGTAAGAGTGTAGTTTTGAGTGGTTCTTTGTATTATAGGAGACACTTAGAGTTAATAAACCCTATGTTACCAAGAAGGCTAACAGAGGGTGAGATTAATGTTTTATCAGAGTTTATGTTTTTGAATAATGTAGATGATAAGTTTGATAAAGTAGGTAGAAAAGCTGTGATGGATAAATTAGGTTTAAGCTTTAGTGGTTTGACTAATTATTTATCCTCTTTAAGAAAGAAGGGCTTTATCATTAAGAATGCAAAGGGTAGCTATGATATTGTACCTATTTTATTATGTGATAATGATAAGATGGTTTATAATTTTAAGATAGAGAATTATGAAGAACAGGGTAAGAACTAATGGTGTACATAGAGAAAGGTCTTATAGTACTAAGACTTTTGATTATGTAAAAGATTGTTATTTTAAGGTTATAAAAGATAAGTATGAAGGCTTGGATTTTGTTCATTTTGAGATGATGGTAAATAGCCTTTTTGATTATGTAAGAGAGTGCTTGGATGGTTATGATTTTAAAAAGATTTATTTACAGGGTTTTTGTTACATGAAGCCACAGGCAAGAAGAATAGAAATTGCAACAAAAAACATGGAAAATTATTTAGAAACTCATAAGGATAGTTTCACAAAAGATGTGATAAAAAAATACTTAACACATATAGAAAAATGCAAAGAGTTTTTGGAGAACCACAAAAAAGAGCAAGACCAACTTTAAGAAATATATGGTCTTACATTCAAGGTAATATAAGGTATAGATTATATTACAGTAAACAATTATATGGTATTAATTTAAAATGGTTACTACCTAATTGGTTAATAGAACAGATAGAGCTTAGAGTTATTAGTATGGATAAGCAGTGCTACAATGAAGGTAGTTGTAAAATATGTGGTTGTAAAACTACAGAGTTACAATTTGCAAATAAAGCATGTGATAAGCCTTGTTATCCAAAGATGCTTAATAGGTCTCAGTGGAAGATGTTTTGTGATACAAAATTAATATATGACAAAGATACAGGTATTTTTTGGCAATTAAGGAATGGTAAATTTAGAACATTTAAAAAAAGAAAAGATGAGTAAATTTAAAGAAAGTGAATTAGATTTAGGGACTATAAAAAGTGGTAGTAATATTATATTTCACTTTTATAGTATAGAGGATATTAGTAATAATATTTCTTATGTAGAATCAGGTTGTGGTAGTTGTACTAAAGTTTTAGGATATCAGAATGGTTCTTTAAGTATAAAGTTTTCTTCAGGCACTTTTCCTTTTCATATAGATAATGATAGGTATAATATAAATAAAAGTGTATATGTACATTATAAAGATGGTACACAAGAAGAATTAAGGTTTAAAGGTTTAATTTTAAAATAATGAAAAAATACACAGATGAGCAGCTAATGACTAGGATAAAGAGTTTACCTAGTTTTAGAGGTATTCCTGATGACTTTTGGATATTAGGGATACAGAGTAAAGAGGATAAATTTAATGAGTTTGATGATAGGTTTTATCTATTCAAAGGTGTTAAGTGTGTTATGGTTTTATCAGGAACTACTAATGCAGGATTAACAGGGTTAAAAAATTATGATACTTATAATCCAGAAGGTTGTGCTGTTATTAAGACAGATGAGTGGTATTATAAGCTTTGGACTCCTGGATTACATAAGGGTAAGATGAGAGCTTTAAAACAGCTTAGTCCTATAAAGTATTATAGGGATTGGAATAAGAATGAGAAAGCTGAAGAGATTGGAAAGATAAGAGAAGGTATTATTGGTATTAACTTTCATACAGCAAGTTACCAGCCAGGCAATATTATTACAAGACTTATAGGTGGTTGGTCTACAGGTTGTCAAGTAGCTAATAATACAGCTGATTACTATAAGGTATTAGATTTTATAGGTAATCAGAAAGAAGTAAGTTATTGTTTAATTAAAGAGTTTTAGATTATGGCATATATAGAAATTAATGGAAACAAGTTTGATTGGGAAGATTATTTAAAATTAAATAAAGACCTTTGTGTAATAAAACTTTTACCAGAAGATGTAAATGGTATTGTTAGCTGGGGTTTAGACAATAAAAAAACTGATATGGATAAAAAGAAAGAGTATACAAAGCATGTTCTTATTGAAAGAACTCTCACAATAAATGGGTATGAATTTAATTTCATTGACATAGAAACTAAAGAGTTTTATTGGAGTTATTATAGTGATGAATTAGATTATAATATAGCTAAGGAAAACTTTTTAAACAAGATAACAAGTAAAGTTAAATTTTATTTAGAAGAGTAATGGCATATTTATTTGTATTAGAGAATAACATAGCCAGACCACACCCAGAAACTGTTTTAATAGAACCTTTCAAAACTATATGGGAAAGAGATAAAAGTAAAGATAAATCAGATGCTATAAGAGATTTTACTTTTATAGAACTTATGAGTAGTAAAAGAAAGACTAACCCTTATGCTGGATATAGTGATAAGCAGAGATTTGAAAAATTAAAAGAAATGCTTAAATATCCAGCAAATTGGCAACCTGATGATGATATTAAGTTTGCTCTGTATAGAATAGAAGAGTTTCAAACTGAAGGTAGTTTTAACTATGTTATGTATAAACAGTCTTTAGAGACATTGATAAAGACAAGAGAATACCTTTTGAATATTGACCTTAATGAGAGAACTAAATCTGGTATACCTGTATATAAACCAGCTGATGTATATTCTGCTATTGAGAAAGTAGAGAAAATTATGACATCTTTAAATAACTTGAAAGAAAAGGTAGACCAAGAATTATTTGACCAGACAAGGACAAGAGGTAATAAAACTATTAATCCATTAGAAAATTAATATGAAAAAGACAGCAAAAGAAATAGATAATTTTAAAGAATTTAAACAGGAATATTTTGATTATAGTGAATTTCTAATAAAAGGTAATGAAGATAAACTTAAATCCTTTTATGATGAAGGTGTTAAGTTGCACTTTATTAGAAAAGTTGTAGATTTGAAATTTCCCATAACTATAGTAGGTAATAGAACAATTCATTTTGAATTAGATGAGTAAGATTAGAAATAATAATGGTAAATGGAAAGATACTTCTGTGTTTAGGCAAGAGGCTATAAGGTTTCTTGAAAAAGGTTATTACACAGAAGCTCCTTATGGTACTCCTGAGTGGCTTGAATATTGGAAAGAGCAACTCAGGAGATGTATAGAAGGTTATGAAGTGCATGGGGAGAAAATTACAGGGCATCATTATTGTTATTTAAACTTTGCTCAAATATTAAAAATGAAGTTTGATGATGAAGATGAAGAAGAAACATTAGCTACAAAAGAGGTTAGTTTTCCTGATTTTTGGGATGGTGATTATAATTTCTTCTGGTCCTTAGAAATTGCAAGAAATGGTATATGTTCTTCAATGACTCAAGTTCCAAGTAGACCTGCTGAAAAGAAAGAATGGAATGAATTAAATAAGAGACTCAAAAAATTAGAACCTGATAATGAAGAGTATGCTAAGATAAAAAAGAAAAGAGATGAAATATCTCAAAGGATACTTGATAGATTAGGCTTATTTGTAAAGCCTCATTTAGATTATCTTAATGGAGGTTACCATTTTATTGTAGGTAAAGCCCGTCGTAGAGGTTATTCTTATAAGACATCTCTTATAATAGCAAATATATATAATACTATAAGGAATAAGCTTTCCTTAATAGGTGCTTATGAAAAGAAGTTCATTGACCAAACAATGGATAAAACATTGGAGTATTTGAACTTTTTTAATGAGTATACAGGATTCTCTAAGAATAGATTAGTAGATAAGAAAAACTTTATAAAAGCTGGCTATATAGAAGAAGTTAATGGTGTCAATGTAGAGAAAGGTTATAAATCTGTAATTGATGCTACAAGAACTTTTAAGGATAATCCTGATGCCATGCGTGGTGTGGATGCTTTCTTTATATTACTTGAAGAGGTTGGTGCTTTTGATAATTTAAAAGATTCTTTTAATGCTATTGCTCCATCACTTACAGCAGGTAGTAAAATTACAGGACAAATATGTTTGATTGGTACTTCAGGGGACCTTTTAGGGGGTACTAAGGATTATGCTGATATGTTCTTTAATCCTATACCTTATGGATTTATGCCTTTTGTAAATATCTGGGATAAAGATGCTGAGGATACTACTTGTGGATTTTTTCACCCTATTAGTTGGAATCTTGAGGGCTTTTATGATGAACAAGGTAACTCTGATGTAGAAGCTGCTACAATTTGGGAAAACCAAAGAAGAAAAAAACTTTTGGATAATTCTACAAATAGCTTAATTTTGCAGAAGCATATTCAAGAGTTTCCTTTATGTCCTGCTGATGCTTTTAGTGTAGCAAATATAAATGTTTTCCCTACTATAGAACTTAGAAATAGGCTCAATAAAGTTATGTCAGGAAACCTACATTTAAAGATGGGAACTCCTGTAGAACTATTTTTTGAAGATGGTAAAGTAGTAGCTAAGCCTGATTTAAAGAATAAATTACAACCTATATGGAACTATAGACCTAAAGATAATAACTTAGAAGGGTGTCCTATAATATATGAGTATCCTATAAAGTCAGCACCAAAGGGATTATATAAAATAGGATTTGACCCTTATAGACAAGATATGTCTAATGGGGTTTCTTTAGGGGCTATTTATGTTTTTAAAGGTGTACATAAAGGTAGCTTAACTAAAAATTGTATAGTAGCTCAATATGTAGGAAGACCTCAAGAAAGTGATGATGTATCAAGGATAGCTATGATGTTTGCTATTTTATATAATACAGAGGTTATGTTTGAGAATGAGGTAACTCACGTAAAGAATTACTTTAGGAGAATGAATAGGCTTGATTTATTAGCTTTACAACCTGACAGAGTAATTTCTAATAATATAAAAAACTCAAAGGTAGCTCGTGTATATGGTTGTCACATGAATGAAAAGATGAAAGATGCTGGAGAGAAATATATAAAGGATTGGTTACTTGAAGTACAAGAATATGATGAGAATGGTAATCCAATAACTACAATAGATTCTATATATGACATAGGATTATTAGAAGAATTAATAGCTTATAATAGGAAAGTAAATACGGACAGATGTTTAGTTGAAGGCACTAAAATAAAGACAAAAGATGGATTAAAAAATGTAGAAGATATAAAAATAGGAGATGAAGTATTAACCTATGATGGTTCTATACAAAAAGTCTCTAATGTTATGGAAAACAATTTTAGTGGTAACTTGATAAAACTAAATATTTCAGGAGAAGCAGAAGACCTTGTTGTCACAGAAAATCACCCTTTATTAGTTGGAAGTTCAAAAGGTACTTCTCATTGTCAAAGGAAAAAAGCATTAAATAATTTCTCTTACAGAAGAGCTGATTCATTAACAGATAAATATCAATTTTCTTTCATCCCTAAAAGAAAGGAACTTACAGATAATATATATAATCCTGATATGCTATATTTATTAGGTTGGATAATGGCTGATGGACATATTGATTTTAAAACAAAAAAATTAAGAATAACATTACAAAAGAATCAATATGAAATTGCAGAAGATTTATGCAAAATAATTAATAAATATAGAGAAAAAGAAAATATTGCAAATAATAGGGTATATAAACCTGTGGATGCTAAAATTGTTGATTACAAAACTTTTTATAGAGTAGAAGTTACATCAAGAAGAATACAAGAAATAGCAATTTCTATAGGATATAAACCTGGTGATAAAAAATTGTCAGAATGGTTCTATAATTCAAAAGACTTAATACCATTTGTAATAGGTTATTTTGAAGGTGATGGGTCTCAACAATTTAGTGAAGTTAATGGCTATAAAAGATGTAATTTGATGTTATCTACAAAATACAAAGAATTATTACAACAAGTTAGACAAATATTGTTTGACAATAATATTTACAGTAGTATTAGTATTGTTAGAAAACACAATCAATACAGAATAAATATATCTTCTAATTATATAGACTATTTTTTATCTTTTTATGAATCAAAGAAGTTTAAAAAATGTTTTTTGAAAAATAAACTAAATGTTACTTATGAAGATGAATTTGGGTTTTACACCCCAATTAAAATAAGAGAGGTTGAACAAGTAGAAAACTTAAAAGTATATAATTTTGAAGTAGAGAACAATCATACATATATAGCAAATAATATTGTTAATCATAACTGTATGGCATTAATGCAAGTAATGTTTCAAAGACAGGAAGAACAACTTGACAAGGTTTATGATGAGGATAGAAAAGATAGAATAGCAGAAGTTTTTGAAGTATTAAAAGGTTTTTATAGAAAAAGATAACTATGGATAAAAAGAGATTATCAAGGTCTCAAAAAGAGGCTAATGATTTTGCATGGTTCAAAGAACAAATAGATTTATATGATAGGTCTTCTTTTTCTTCATCAAGATTTGATGGTCAGGATGGCATTATATCTGAGTGGAGAAAAATGAAGATTAACTATGATTTATTTAATAATAGAATTAATGCAAAAGACTTTGAGTATGTATGCCAACCTTATGGAGCTGAAGTAGGTAAATTGCCATTAGATTTTACTAACAAAGATATTTTATCTGGAAAGATAAAAGCTATGTTAGGTATGGAGATGAGAAGACCTTTTTCTTGGAAGGTAGTTGCTGTAAATGAAGAAGCTACTACAAGAAGGGAACAAGAGGAATTTGAACAAATTAAGCAGTTTGTAATAAATAGTATTACAGCTCCTATAAGGCAACAAATTGAGCTTGAACAGATGCAACAAGCTCAAGGTAGAGAACTTACTGAAGAGGAGAAACAACAAATGCAGCAACAAATAGAACAGGAGATGAAAACAAGGACTCCTCCTGAAGTTGGTTTGTACATGGAGAGAGAGCATCAGGACCCAGCAGAAATATTATCTCATCAGATATTAGAATATTTGATGGAAGAACAAAATATCAGAGAGAAATTCAATAGAGCCTGGAAACATGGTCTTATAAGTGGTAAAGAAATATTCTGGGTTGGAGAAGTTAATGGTAAACCAATGGTAAAGGTAATAAACCCTTTAAGATTTGATTATGACAGAAATCAAGATAACCATTATATAGAGGAAGGTGAATGGGCTTGCTATGAGATGTATTTAACTCCTTCACAGATTATAAGTCACTTTGGAGATGAGCTTACTGAAAAACAAATTGATGATATTTACAGTAACTTTCAAGAAGGTGCTGTAGTTAATTCAGAATTTACATTTAGAGATGACTATTTTGATGTATCTGGAGTAAGGGTAATACATTGTGAGTGGAAAGCTCCAAAGGCTGTAAAATTTGTATCTGGAGTAGATTTAGAGACAGGAGAGCCTTATGAGTTCTTAGTTGATGAGACCTATCAAATAAACAGAGAAGCTGGAGATTTAGAGGTTATAAAAAAATGGATACCTTCTAAATTTGAAGGCTATAAAATAGGTAGAGATATTTATGTTGGTATGAGAGAAGTACCAGGTCAAAACAAAGATTTGGATAACCTTTATAATTGTAGACTTTCCTATATAGGTGCTTGTTATGATAACATGAACTCTGAGAGTACTTCTTTGGTAGATAGAATGAAATACTATCAATACATGTATAATATATTGATGTATAAGATAGAGCTTTTGATTTCTTCTGATGAAGGAAAAACCCTTTTATTGGATGGTAGTATTATACCTAAATCAGCTGGTATTAAAACAGAGGAATGGATTTATGACTTTAAGGTAAATAAATTAGGTATAGTAAATTCTAATGAAGAAGGTAGTAGATATAATGATATTACTCAATCTGTAAAAGAGATTGACTTATCTTTAATGTCTGATATACAAAAGTACATAGAACTTGCAGAATATGTAGAAAGGAGATGTGGAGAATCTGTAGGTATTACAAAACAGATAGAAGGACAAATTGGAGGTAATGAAGCTGTAAGAAATACTCAACAAGCAATTATACAATCAGCTAATATATTAGAACCCTATTTTGAAGTTCATAGTATAGTTAAAAAGAATGTATTACAATCATTAATTGAGGTAGCTAAAGTAGCTTATTTAACTTACCAACCAACACATTTAAACTATGTTCTTGATGATATGTCAAGAAAAATGGTTACTATGGATTATGACCTTTTAGAAAACAGTACTTATGGTGTGTTTGTAAATAATAGTACTAAGGCTGATGAAGCTCTTCAAATGGTACAACAACTCTCTCATGCAGCTATGCAAAATCAAACTATTGAGATGTCTGATTTGATTAAGGTAATGAGAAGTCAGTCTATACCTGAAGCTGAAGAACTTCTTAAAAGAGCTGAGAAAGAAAGAAGAGAATTTATGCAACAACAACAACAACAAGAACAACAAGCTCAACAAGAATTACAGCAAGCTCAACAACAATTTGAGAAAGATAAGATGTATATGGACCACCAATTTAAGATGGAAGAGATTCAGAAGAAAGGTGAGCTTGAAATTCAGAAACAAGCTATTCTTTCTATTGGATTTAATGAAGATAAAGACCTTGATGAAGATGGTATACCAGATGTTCTTGAAGTTGCTAAATTTGGTGTAGATGCTAATGTAAAAGCTGAGAACATAAAACTACAAAGAGAAAAATTAGATTACCAAAAAGAAAAAGATAGGAAACAAGAAAAATTAATGGAAAGAAAACTTGATATTGAAGATAAAAAAGCAAAATCTCAAGTACTAAAAGCTAAAGTTAGTGCTGATTAAGCTATTAGCTTTAACACCCTGAAAATTAAATTTTCAAAATGTAATATATAAATTAATTATTAATTTTGCAGAAAATATGGAACAAGTTTTAGAACAAGACAATGAGCTTTTAAGCTTTAAGTGGGATACAGTAGAAGAAGAACCTACTGTTGAAGAACCAAAGGAAGAACCTAAAGATGAAGAAAAAAAGGTAGAGCCTGAACCAGAGTTTACTTTTGAAACTCCTAAAACAGAAGATGGTGAAGAAATTGTTGAAAAGAAAAATAATGAATCTGTAGATAGTATCTACAATGATTTATTTAAAGACTTAAAACAAAATAATATCTTTAACCATGTAGAATTAGAAGAAGGAGAAGAACTTACAGCAGAAAGATTTTTTGAACTACAAGAAGAAGAATATGAAGCTGAAGTAAAAGAAAGGATTGATAATTGGGCTAAGAATATTGATGAAGATGGTAGGAAATATCTTAAATTCCTTTCAGATGGTGGTAAAACAAAAGACTTCTTAGAAGTATTTGTAAATACAGAAGAACCTTTAGATGGTGATATTAATGATGAAGAATATCAAGATGACCTTATTAGAGAAAAGAAACTCTCAGAAGGTTTCTCAAGAGATGAGACAGAAGAATATCTTTCTAACTTACCTAAGTCAGTCAAAAGAAAAGAGGCTACACTTTATAAGGAAAATATTCAAGAAACTGTTGAGAACAGAAAGAAACAACTCTTAATAGAGCAAGAGAGAGCTAAACAAAGGCAAGCTGAGGAATTACAACAATTTAATGATAATATAAAAGGTGTTTTAGAGAATCAAAAAGAAGTTGGAGGTTTTAAAATTACTGAAAAAGATAAAACTAATATCTATAACTTCTTAACTCGTAGGGACCAAAAAGTAAATGATAAAGTGGTTGTAACAGGATTCCAAAAGAAACTGGCTGAAGTCTTTAAAGATACAAGTAAGCTTGTAGTTCTTGCTAAGCTACTTCATAATGATTTTGATTTATCTCAAATAGAGAAACAGATTATAACTAAAGAAACAAAAAAGATAAAAAGTAATTTAGAGAATCGTAAAACAATTTCCTCGTCTTCTGGAAGTTCTTACAAGGAAAAACAGTTCTATGATTTATTCTAATATAAACATTAGATAATATGATAAATAACAACAAATTCATCACATCAATACTACCATGGGATGGTGGTTCTATGGTTGAGTTGAACAACTTGGGTAAAGCCCTTTATGCTCAACCTGAGAAGTTTGGTGACAAAATTTCACAACTCTTCTCTTCTCAGAATTATTATTCTGATAACCCTATTACTAGTATTTCTTTGAAGAATGGAGCTAAGAAAGTGATTTCTTCTAATGAATGGGAATGGAAACTTTCTACTTCAAATCTAGCACCTACTACTGTTGTAGAAGATGTAGAAAAATCAAATGATAAACCAGGTCTTGGTAGAACTACTTTCAAGATTAAATTGCGTGACAATTGGTTTAAATCTACAGATGTTATTACTCCAGGTACAGCTGACCAAAAATATCAGTGTCGTATTATGGAAGAACCACAGAGACATGGTTCTAATGGTTGGGTTTATACTGTTCGTATTGTATCTGATGATTTCAGTACATTCTTACCTAAGATGTTCTTGAAAGCAGGTACTAAATGGGCTAAGCTTTATTCAACTGCTGGTGAAGCTGATATCAAAGGTGGTTCTACTCAATTCTCTGCTCCTATTACTCTAAAGAACTCTTTGGGTAAATTGCGTAAAGAATATAATGTAACAGATTATGCTCTTGAACAAGTTCTAGCTGTTAAGCTTCCTACTCAAACTGGAAAAATGGCTGATTTCTGGATTAACTATGCAGAGGTTGAGTATTGGAAACAATGGCATCGTGAAATTGAACGTGCTTATTGGTATAATAGAAAAGCTCGTAGTTTACAAACAGATGCAGGAAGACCAGTAGATTCATTTGCAGGTATTTTTGAACAACTTGAGTCTGCTAACAATCATTACTATACTGACCTTACAGCAGAGCTTATTGAGAACTTTATGATGGATATTTTCTACTCTCGTGTTAAACCTGGTAAAGGTCGTAGCATGAAAGTATTTACAGGAGAATATGGTATGCTTATTTTCTCTCGTGCTATGCAGGACCTTATGGAAAAAAGGGGTTGGAGAATTGCCAATAACAACTTTAATCCTGTACAGAAAACATCCTCTGAATACAACTCAAATGCTTATTCTTATGGATATCAGTTTGTAAAATATATCATGCATAATGGAGCTGAGCTTGAACTAGTTCATTTACCACTTCTTGATGATATTAACATTAACATGGAAATTGACCCTATCACAGGTTACCCTGTACAATCACAAAGGTTTATTTTCTTGGATTTCTCCGGAACAGGAACTGAAAGTAACATTCAGATTGTAGAGAAGAAAAATGGTTATAAATTTGGTTATGTTTGTGGTATGGTAGGTCCTTATGGTCCTGTCAATGGAGGACAAATGGCTCACTCTGGAGAGTACTACTCAATGCATGTATCTAAGGAATTAGGTATTCATATTGAAGACACTTCAAAATGTGGTCAGTTGATTCTAAAACGTAACTTTGGATATTAATTCATAAAATAATTATTAACTCAAACATGGGGTTATTGATTTAGCCCCATGTTTCTAAAAAAGTAAAAAACAATGGCATTAGTAGAAGTAAGACCTATTGAAAAAGATACTTGGCATGGTAAGGTTGGTTCTGAGAACTTTTCAAGACCTCAAGTTATTTCATGTGCTGTAAATGCACATACAGGATTATATGATACAGGACTTTCTGAAGCAGACAGAAAGAGATTAGAAAAAGCAACAGGATTTGATTTAAGTGAAACTTACAATCCTACAGAGAAACACCCTTTCTGGTCAAAAGCAATTAGTGAAGTAAAACTAGAGTGGGGTTCTAATATCTTTAATACAGAAAGACCTTTAGATGAAATTAAAGTGAAAATGCTCAAAGCTTCTGATTTAGTAGCTAATTCTGTACAAGATTACAATGATGGTAAATATCCATTAGCTCTTTTTGTTATTACAGATGAAGAAGAACAAACAGCTGTAAAAGCTGAGAAAGCTGCTGTTAAAAGAAATGCTATTATTGAAGCTTCTAAGTTATCTACAGAGAAGAAAATTGAAGCTGTATATATTTTATTAGGACAGAATGTAAAAGGAAATTCTAATAACTATATAGACCTTAAACTAGATGAAGCTATAGACAAAGTTGGAGGTGAAGCTTTCTTAAATCTTTTAGGTAGAAATAGTACTAGAAATACAATTCAAGCATTTATTCTAGAAGCTACTGATAAAGGTATTCTTACAAGAACAGGCACTTCATATAGTTATATGGATATTCATTTAGGAGGAGATATGGAGGATACTATAGATTTCTTTGAGAATAAGAAAAATCAGCCTTTAAGGATTCAAATAATGGAAAAAATGAAATAAGATGACTATACAGGAGATGCACTATGACTTCAAAATGAAGTTAAATAAAATAGATTCAGAGCAATATAGAAATCTAAGAATACCTGAAATAGATTGGAAATTAAATGAAGCTTTGGAAATATTTATAAAAAATAATGCAGAGCCTTATCAAGTTCCTTTTTATGGGTTTGAAAAAAACCAAAGGAGTATAGATAATATTAGACCTTTGGTTGTAGAAAACAAACTTATAACTTTAAATAATGATGTAGCCACTTTACCTAATGATTATATGTTTTATGTTTCCTCTTATGTTATAATGAAAAAAAGAACATGTAAAGACAGAAAAGGTAGGGTACTTATAAAACAGCATGATGACATGTTTGAAGAAAGTCCTTTTGATAGAAGCTCTTATGAATGGAGTGAAATCAATGCTACTTTTGATAGTGAAGGTTTAAGACTTTATATTCCAGAAGGAATCACTTTAGATGGGTTACATTTAAATTACATAAGAAAACACCCCTATATACATAATGCTCAAGACTTTTTGCCAAGCAGTAAGTATAAATTACCTAATGGTACAGAACTTACAGGTAGGCAAAATTGTGAACTTCCAGAACATACACATAGAGAGATAGTGGATATAGCTGTTTACATAACTAGTGTGGATTTAGAACAACAAACAGTACAGTTCAAACAATCCAAGTTAGAATTAAATAAATTATAAAAATTAAAAAAATTAGATTATGTCAAGAACAAGTGATGTATTTCGACTTTTAGTTACAGCTAATAACAAAGATGTATTAGCTAAGGACAAAAAGCTTACAGATTTATTGCCTGGTCAATTAGGTGTGTTTGATGCTTCAACACATCTCTCTATTGATACTACAGGTAAAATTCCAAAAGAATATTATTTTGCTGTAGGAGTAGATAATGATGGAGATGGTGTTACTGATGATATTGTAAAATCAACAGGAAACCAAATTCAAGGTAAAAATGTATTTTACTACAATTATGCTAAGTATTCTGAAGGGAAGCCAGCAAAAGCCCTTTTAAAGGATTATTTTGCTCAATCTAATAAAGTATATGGTATTAGAGTAACTCTTCAAAATCAAGCCACTTTACAGCTCCAGGGGTATGTTCCTTACTCAGAAACCTATGTTGTAAAGAATGTAATTTGTGATAATTGTGCTGACCCTTGTGTAAAAGGTGATAGCATTCAAGTTACTAAGAAACTTCTTTTACAAATCAATAATGATAGCAATGCTTTTGTTACTGCTAAAGCTGTAGCAAGGACAGCTCTTGTTACTGCAACTCATGGTATTACCAAAGCTGTTGGTGCTGAGCTTTCTATAGAAGATTTGGATAAGATGGCTGCTTACAATAAGACTAAAACAAATGCTGCTGATTTTGTACATGCTAATATTGAGTTTGTAACCAAACCTCTAAAGAAGATTTATGATGTTTGTATCAATATTGGATATATGATTTCTCGTGAAACTACTATTGACATTTCTCTTCCTGTAGGTTTTGAATGTGATGGTAAAGTAGAAATCACTCAAGAAGCAGAGTATGAGCAAGGAGCTGGATATGATTTGAAACAACTTGAGTATATCCAGAAAGGTTGGACAGAAAGTCCTTATAGAACTTCAGCTCTTACAGGTTTACCTTTCCCAACAGCTTATAGTATAGACCCACGAGGTAAATATGACACTTTTGTATTTACTTATGATGAGGATACTTATACTGCTTTTGATAACTTTAAGTTCCAAGAAAGCACTGTTATAGCAGTTCCTACAGCAGATGCAACAACTGTAGCTAAAGTAAAAGCTATGTTAGAATTTTTAAAAGGTTAATACCTTGTCATTGTTTAACTTGTCTAAGGGTAAGGATTTATTATCCTTACCCTTTTTAAATAAAATATTATATGCTTTGGTATTCATTAAAGAGAGAGAATTGGAAAATAACAATTAAGAAGGAGCAAAGGTATAAAAATACAGGTCTTATAAAATATTGGCTTGTAAAGAGAGATAGTTGTGATAATACTTTCCAAGAAAATATCTTTGCTAAAACATATACTTCTTCTTCAAGTATTAATGAAGTAGAGGTAGATTTAAAGGAGCTTATAGATAAACAGATTTCTAAAGAAAAAGAAACAAGTGCAGAAAAAGACCTCTATGGACAAGGGGTATATGAATTACACTTTTTATTAGTTGAATCAAAAAAAGAGGGTGTAGATGAAAAAAATGAAAGAATTTTAGGTAGTGAAGCTACTAAAACTTTCCCTTATTACCCACAGATTTTAGCTTCTTTAGCTGAGGACTTAGAGAGTGTTTTATGTGGTTGTCCTTGTAGTAATTGTGATGGTTGTGTAGATGATACTAATCTTTTGAATGTAACAGCAAAAACTCTTCTATATTATGCTTTATCAGGAGAATATTATCAATCTAAGTTTGGTCAAGCTCTTAACTGTATTAGTTGTAATCTTTCTAAAGAAGCTGTATGTATATTGCTAAATGAACAAATACATGGTGGCAGCAAATTAAATAAAAGGTTCTTAAAAAAGATGTTAGCTATTTTTTATATTAGCTTTTATCTTATGGAAGTTGGAAGAAACTGTGTTACAGAAACTGTTAATCAAGATGGAACAGTAACTAAAAATGATTGGACTACAGATTTTCACTTTGAGAAAATAAAAAGGTGTTTAGAAGGTCTTGGAATAGATTTAGAGTGTATAAGAAAACACACAGATAACTCAGAAGCAAGGTATGCTGATTTCCCTTTCTATGTAGGTAGAAATGTTCAAGTAATAGATTATAAATACTTTAATGACCACTACTCAGATTTTGAAGATGAAGAGATAAATCAGATAATGATTTATGAAGTCAATCATGGTGATGGTGAATTAAAGTTCAAAGGGGAAAAAATCAATAACTATGTTATTGTAGATTTTCAAGATATTATAAACGGAGATTTAACTTATGAAGCAAATGGAACAGGTACAGAAGAAGCCAACTTTAAATGGAAAGTCTCAGAAGGTTGTAGAGACAGGTTTAATGGTTTGGCTAAAAAAGGTTAGTAATAAAATAAAAAAGTTTTTTAAAGCTATGGCAAGAGAAGGAAAAGTAATAGTAAAAATACTAAAAGATATATGTCAAGAGCTTCCTTTCTTTGGGCATTCTCATCAAAGAAGTAAGGTTACTATAGTAAAGCCTTGTAATAACAATTTAAAGAAATTAGAGTGTAATCTCACATTTCAGCAGAATGCTATAACTCAGGATAACAGAGCTAATTTTGTTCTTAATGCTGATGGTACAAAAGGTGTTGAATCTGGAACTCCAATTAAATATATTGTAAAAAGATTTGATGATGATGTATTAGCTAAAGAAGAGGTTGTATTGCAAGATAACTTTGGTTGGGCATTTCAAGAAGTTTTATGGCAAGATAAAATTCCGCGAGGTAAGAGAGTAAAATATGTTTTCAGATTAGAAGTAGGTAAAGAGTTCTGTGAAAAAGAATTAGAGTATAATAAACCAGCTACAGCAATCTGTGGAGAGAACAGTCTTACAAAAGAAGAAGAAACTAATGAGTATATTAAGTTTAGATACAAGACTTATGTAAGTAATTTTGAGGATAACTTAGTAAGACATTTGTATAAGAGTATAGATGGTGTAAATTGGAGTGAATGTCCTTTTACTGAAGAGAATGTACATATAATAGATGGTAGTCATATAGAGTTATTATATACAGTACAGAAATCTTCTTTACAAGGAGAAACACATTTTAAAGCTTCTGTAGATGTAATGACAAAAGGTCAATTAGAACTTACTTGTGAGACAGGTACTATAGAATTAAATCCAAGTGTGCCTGATATAAAATGTTCTTTAAATGTATCTACAAGTAAACAACAACAGCCTTCTGGAGCATTGTATTATGTAAATATTTCACATGGAGAAACAACTATATTTCCAGCACATTCTTTTAAGATGTACTTGGAGACTATTGTAGATAATGTATCTAAAGGGAAAGAGCTTATATATGAGAATGATACTACAGGAGTAGTACAAGATTTTATACGAAAAGATGTATTTATAGATAATAATAATTTTAAAGTAGTTATATTTAAAGTTACTATAGAACTAACTAATGGTACTATTTGTGAACATAATGAGAGAGTATTTAATTTTATTTGTGGTGATGCCACTTTTAGAAAAGAGGAAGGTGCTATAGGAATAAATCTTATAGCTACTGTATCATCTAACTTAGACAGTGAAAATCCTACTAAAGAATATTTTTTATATGGTAAGATTAATGGTGGTAATTGGGAAAATATAATTATTCAACCTACAGAAATTGGTAATGAATTAATATTTGCTAATGTTCCTGAAAAAGATACTTATAAGCTTACTGTAAAATATAATTTTAGGATAAATGATAATGGAGATACTACATCAGAGACATGTAGTTATGATTGGGAAAATCAAAAGCAACCACCTGTTTGCAATAATATTAGTATAACTCAGAAATCCCCACAAGGTGCAGGAAGTTATAAAATGGATATTACAGCTAATGTTACTTTAAATGATTATGTAGAAGACTTTAAACTAAAGATTTTTACAAGAAGTAAAAATAGTGTAGATTTTACTCTTAAATCAGAATTAGATAAATCTATAGGTACTACAATCACTGAAACAGATTTTTATGATAGTTCTTTAAGCTCTGAGGGATATTATATTAAAGCAGAACTTTGGAATTATGATAATACTATTAATTACTGTAATACAGATGAACAGTTAGTACCTAAAGATGTAGAAAATACAAAACCTGATTCTATTGATTTCAAAATGAGATGGTTTGGTTTACCAGAAGATAAGTTGAGTTATAAAAATAATTATCTAAGGTACATCACTCTTAAATTAGATTATATTAGTGATATAACAAATCTAAAAGATAAATTAGGTACTATAAATAGTATAAAGTATGTAAAAGAAAACAATGATATTTTGTATGAAGCTGATAGTAGTACTATTTCAAATTTCAACAATGCTTTGCAAGATAAGACAGATAAACAGTATACTAATGTATTAGTTATAGATAAAACTAAACTATCGAATATTACAGAATCTGAGTCTGTAAAAGTAAAGGCTGTTATAGAAAGTTCTACAGGTACTTATGAATCTAATTACATAGAAAAAGTAAATATTTTAGGTGCTATACCTATATCCTATATTTTATCTGTAAATTGGGAAAAAACTAATAATGAACTATTAGAATATGAACAAAGTAGTAATCAAAAAACTTATAAAGTAAGAGCTGGTCTTACAGTAACTAACAGTTCTAATTTAGATATTGGTAAAGTAATTTTTATTCCAAGTAGATTTGAAAATAATTTAATAAACTCGAGTAATTTAAATCTTTTACCAGAGAGCTTTACTTTTGATATAGATTCTTCTCAAAGAACTTTTAGAAAAATTGTAACTTTTGATGTAACTATACCTGATGATAAATTTAATGGTAATGGTATAGATGACTTATTTGGTAGAATTTACTTAGAAGAATTAAAAGAAAATTTTGATTGGTTCTATACAAAAGAAGGTTACTTAACAGGTTCACCAAGAATAAAAGCTATCCCTAAAAGAGAGAAATTTACATATAGATTTGATAACATCTGGTTTACAGTAAATAATGTAAAAACACTATATAACAAAGATAGTTTAACATCATTTAATTACAAATTCAATGTAAATCCTACTTCAAATAATGAAAATAAAGATATAGTAAAAAATGTTACTGTAAAACTTATGAATTTATTTGAGGATGGTACAGTTACAGAAGTGGCTAAAAAAGAATTTGAAGGTTTGTCTTCAAAAGGATTTAGATTAAATGATAATAGTATTACTACTATAAGTTTTGATAATATAAATATACCTTTAGGTAATAACAGAACCTTTTTAACTATCAGTGGTAATCAAGTAAAAGAAGATGGTTCTTACGACAATAATATTGAAACTGAAGTTATAAGAAATGTTATTATAGACACTAAAGTACCTAAAATAGGTTGGTTATATTCCTTAGATAGAAAAAGGTTTGATAAAAGAAAAACTGTAAAAAGTTGGGTTTCATTAAATGGAGTTTATTCTCCTTCAGCAGGTAAAATAAATACTTCTTTAAGTTTTGGACCTTTTTATGATGATGATATACTAAACACTTTTGATACTTATACTATAGGGCATTCAAGTAATGGTACTCCTCTAAATAAATTAGCTGATAGTGGTATTGGAAACTTTTTTAGAATACCTGATAAATATTATGTTTATGTAGATAATGAAAAAATGTCTGGTTATGGATATGAAGAAGCTTATGAAAAACTGAAAACAGGAACTCATGGTATAAAATATAAATACTATTATGATAATTTAAGTATAAATTTTGGTGTTGAAGAGCTTATAGAAAGTCCAAATACCTTAGAGCATGAAATGATTGAAGAAGATAAAAAAATAGAAATATCTTATGATGATGATAGTGTGATATATGAAACATATTGTGCAAATGGCATAAAAGATACTCCTATATTTAGGAGTAGTGGGCTTTATCAATTTAGAAAATTGGATTGTAACAACCATGACAAAAACATAGTGATAAAAGGTTTAAATGATTTTATTGGAAACGAGATTATTTTAAGTGGAATACCAAATACAGCAGATATGAAAGAACTTAATGATGCAAGACTTAACGATAATCAAATATTCAATAAAACAGATGGTGTGATATATAATGTAAAAGATTTTAGCTTTAGCTTTAATAATTATTATTTCCAAGCAGAACCTTTAGGGTCAAGGTTAGTATATAAATTAGGAATATATGCTCATATATACCTTGAAGATTATAATAATATATATATAACAAATGGTATAGAGTTTAATATTTATAAAGATAAATAACAATGAATTTAATAACACAGTATATTGAGAAGTTTTTTTACAACTATGGATTCTTCATAGTTGGTGGAGCTTTAGGAGCTATCATTCATAGAATGAGAACTAAAATGTCTCCACTAAGATTTGTAAAGTTTTTATTTGTAGCCATAATGTTAGCTCTTGCAGCGGGCATAATTTGTAGAGATATTTTTCATTTGACTGAAACTACTATATATGTAATATGTGGTATTTTTGGGGCTTTTAGTGAAGAAATCTTAGATGAAATAGAGGACTTTACTAAACATCTTTCTGAAATGGCAAGAAAGAAATTAGGTATGGAAGATGTTAAAAAAGACAGACAAGAAAATGAAAATAATGTAGAAGGTAATTAAAGTTTTTGTATCTTTGCAGGGTCATTAAGACCCTGTAGAGATATGAGAATAGAAATAGAAGATTTTTTTAAAGAAATAAAGTTTGATGAAGCAAGTCATAGTTACACAGTAAAAGATAAAAATTTGAAGCCTGTAAGCTATGTATTGAAGGATTTTCAAGAACCTTTTGATGAACAAAAAATGGCTTTCTTAGTAGCTAAGAAAAAAGGTATTTCAATACAAGAAGTACTTGATGATTGGCATAAGAAAAGAGATGATTCTTGTGAATTAGGTACTAAAGTACATCTTTTTGGTGAAAAATTTGCTTTAGACAAAACATTAAAACCATCTAATGGTTATGAAGAAGCTATAGCAAAATATCATCTTAGATTACCAGAGTATATAAAACCTTTATGTTTAGAATTACAAATGTATTCTAAAGAGTGGAATATAGCTGGTACAGCTGACTTATTACTCTATAATACTAAGACTAATGAGATACATATCCGCGACTATAAATCAAATGGAGACCTTTTTAAAAATTATAAAGGAAAGAAATTATTAGCACCATTTGATGATTTGGAAGATAGTCCTTTTAATAAGTATCAATTACAGCTTAGTTTATACCAATTATTATTTGAACAAACAGGTTTTAAAATAAAAGACAGAGCTTTAATTTGGATTAAAGAAAATGGTACTTATGAACTTTATCAAACTAATGACTATAGAGATAGATTAATAAAATATTTAAACAAAAAATTATGAGAAGAAAAATATTCAATAATTTTGAAAGTCTAGAAGAATTAGTTTATTGGATGTACAATAAAATAAAGAATGGTAGTGTTGGAGGAGGAAGTGGAGGTATCACTCAAACACAATTAGATAATGCTTTAGGTAATAAAGTAGATAAAGTTCCAGGTAAAGGTTTATCTACTAATGATTACACTACTGAGGACAAGAATAAAATTACTTTAGTAGGTAATAAATTAGATAAAGGAACCTACACAGGAACTGCAAAAGACCTAAAAGATGCTATTGATGCAGTAAACAGTAAGACAATTCATTGGAATGATGTTACAGATAAACCTAATTTAGATTCTTTACCTTCTTATAAGACTATTACAGACGCACACAAATTCCTTGATAAAGATGGAGCTATTCACTTTGGTTCAGGTAGTGGTATAGCTAATTCACCTGGCAATTATTTTTATGAAATGATAGGGTTTACACATTCAAATAAAAATTGGGGATTTATCATTGCAAAAAATATAGATGAAGATGATAAAACTTTATATATTAAGCAAGTTATAAATGGTTCTTATAAAGATTGGTTTCAGTTGAAAAGTGTTAGCAGTGTAGGTACTGCAATAAGTTCAAATTGGACTGCTACAGTAGAACATCAAAACAACACAATCTTTGTAGAAAACTCTCTGAGTATTGAATTAAGACAACTGCAAAATATGGGTTCAATATCTTTTAGAAAAGTATTTGCTGGAGGTAGTGTTACTTTTAATTGTAGTGGAAAACAAATTATTTATACAAATGACTCATCATTTAATGGGGGTGATGGTTCCACAGCAGTAGTAAGTATCTATGGTAATAAATGTTATATTGATATAAGAAATATATAATGAATGCTATTAAATATTTTGATTTTGGTTATAATAAACAGTTAAATAAAAATGTTGTTAAACAACCAAGTGGATTTTCTTTTGATAGTGTATCGTACACTGATTATGGTGATATAGGTGAAGAAATTTCTCTAAATAGTAATATATCTAATTGGGGTAGCAATGTTAGAATTATTGTAAAATACACAAATCCAGATATAAAAGATAATGTAATAACAATATCTAAAAAAGGGGAAGACCCTTACTTTGAAACGTATGCACCACAAGAAAATTGTTCCTTAACATTAAACTCATTCTCTGATTTATATGTTGTGTTTACTAAAGCTAATAACTTAGAAACAGACCCTCAAGATAAAGTAGTGTTTAAAGTTGGACGTATTTATGATGATTTTAGAATTAGTTTTGATACGAATGGAGATAATTATAATGTTTTTCTTGTTTTTGAAACATTGTATCTATTAATAAATGATTATGGTCAGTTTGAAGACCCACCAACTTGTTTTGTTCCTTATGGCTATGTGAAATTTAATCGTTTTAATTAAAATTAGATATGAGAAAACTTATTTTTAGACTATTTGCTCTGAATTACTCATTCAGACTTTTTGGCAAAGATTTTAATCAGTTAAGAGCTTCTACTGTTATATTTCCATTGTTTATTTTGGAAATGATTGCTTTTTGGTATAACATTGATATATTGAAAATACTTATTGCTATACCTCTTATTATATCTATATTTTTTGGTTTTGTGTACTTTGAAATAAAACCTATAAAATCCAATGAGTTATTTTTGTTGGATAAGTCACAACTTAATCAATATAGAATATATAAGTTTAATAAAGAAGATGATGGGACAAGAGATAATATATTACTATTATTTATTAATCCATTGTTTATTGTTTTATTTGTTTTAATAATGACTCTATAATGACAGTAGCAGAGATAATACAAAGAATACAATCCTTATACTCTAAAGGGGTACACTCTGATGATACAAGGCTTTCTAACAGGCATATTTACAATAAAATTGTGTCTGTTAGAAGTAGACTCATCTCTCAAGAGATAAAGAAAAAACAAGGTGTTTCTGCATGGAATTACCAAACTATCTCTTGTATTGAGATGATAAAAGTACCTTCTCATCAGTGTCCTTGTGTACCTCAATTAGGTTGTGATGTATTAAGGAGTAAGCATAAATTACCTGCTCCTTTAAGTGGTTTAAATGGACATGTGATAAGTTCTGTAACTTCTATTGATAGAATGATGAAATTAGATGAGCTAAAGGTAAATGCTATAACTTATCAGAAAGGAAATAAATATACCAAAACTAAGACAACATTCTTTGTACAAGATGATTATATTTGGATATTTACCCCTTCTAAGTTAAAGTATATATCTATGACAGCTTTGTTTGAAGACCCTATAAAAGTAAAAGAATTTGAGCAATACTGTAATAATAAAGATTGTAAAGACTGTGATTGTAGAGATTTCTTACAAGAAGAATTTTCTATAGACATGGATTTAGTGGATGTACTTATAGAAATGTCTTTAAGAGAACTACAAGTCTTTGGACAATCTACAGAAGATAAAACAAATAATACAAGTGATTCACCTCAACAACAAAGTAAATAATGGGAAGAAAAAGAATTAGAGAAATAAAGACTTATACTATAACTACAAGTTATACTCACTATTCTAAAAAAATAAAAGAAACACCTTTTGCCAAACAATCTTTCAACAGAAGGATTTATACTGATGTAATGAAGGATTTTTTAGCTTACTTAGGTGATACACTTATAGAGACCGGTAAAGTGGTATTACCTAAAAAAATGGGTAGTATAGAAATAGAAGGATATCATCAAAAAATAAGTTATGATGAAGAAGGTCACTTAAAAGGGTTAGCTATAGATTGGAAAGCTACAAAAGAACTTTGGAATGAAGATGAAAAAGCTAAAGAAAATAAACAATGTGTATACCATTTAAATGAAAACACTAATGGCGTAAAGTATAAAATCAAATGGTTTAAAACTAAGATTTTTGCTTCAAATAAAACAAGTTATAATTTCATTATGAATAGGTCTATAAAAAGAAGAGTAGCTGCTTTAATAAAAAGTGGTAAAGAATATAAAATATCATTTAGATAATTATGGCAAGAAATTATAAGTATATAAGTTTAGATAGAATACTCTCTAAGGTATATAGAGATATTGGTATGGAAGAAGTTTCTGAGACAGATGTTATAGAATGGTCTGGAGAAG